>Ga0247730_1000206_pt1 | contig 55443 bp, 87 predicted proteins | sample UWRJL073202C2_FD_180959 | JGI IMG/M metagenome (GOLD analysis project Ga0247730, IMG submission 180959) | Plant litter microbial communities from Arlington Agricultural Research Station in Wisconsin, United States - UWRJ-L073-202C-2 | ecosystem: Environmental > Terrestrial > Plant litter >... | reverse complement strand
TAGATTTCCCATAGCCCAAACTGCAGGCCACAAGCCGAGAACACTGTTGCTACCAGGGAGCGTAACTGCGGTCTCGATGAGTCCGCCAGTAAAGCAGAACTTGTTCCAGGTCTGACGATATAAACACCACTGAGTCAGACATACATACTAATCCATGGTACTTGACTTACCGACATAAGTCCACCAGTAAAGTTAAGCCCATGATTTGGTTCATCCGACAATGATATTTCCAGAGAACCGTTCTTGGTCATCAATGCTCTTGGATCGTACCTGTAACGAAAGTAAGATATGAAGTGTTTAATAAAGCAAGGTATACTCACCATTCCATGTTATTAGTTTGCCAGTAATGTAAATCTACTGCTTCCCAGTACTAATCAAGGCATGGCTCGTGAGCAAAGCACTTTCAGACTGCTGCTGAAAGGGAACTTACGGGATCATCCCCTAAGAGTCCAATCAGCATCGAGGTGTTGAGATTAGGCGAGAGAACTCTTACCAGGATAGAAGGTTCGACCTTCGACATTGAACTCATCACTGAACACGAGTTGCAATTCGATAGAATCATCGTAGTATGACTTCTTCGTGTGGGCACTTTCAGGCGTGTCCAAGTCTGGGAACATATATCTGGTTAACACCAAATCAGAAAATCTTGATTGTCTTCATACCTATCAATCCGAAGTTTCCATGCATCCTAGGGACCTGTCCGGTCGCGTTGATGCCCCCCAAATTGAAGCCACCATTAGAAGACACTGTGACAGCTGTGAGATATGTGACGATAGGGTACCCAGCACTGTAATGATAATGTTACGATGATTCGGATTGCAAAGAAACAGGTCCCAGTACTCACAAGAGAGTAAGCATCCCAACAGCCAGGATGAAAAGACAACCCAAATTGCCTATCCCTCGTGCAGTGAATATATGGCCTCCGCCATCGAACGTCTTGTCGCGGTTCGGGTCTGGATTGTGCAGGAAATCATCTGGTTCAGCATGGTGGAAGGAGATCTCGGAACCCCAAGCTTTAGGATCTGGAGAAAGGGAGAACTGCAGACAGAATTGCGTCAGACGTGGTCGCGGTCACATGAAATGAGAATGACCTTGTGGGATATTGAATGGATTGAGTACATCGTGTCGCGAGCAGCTGGTCGACCGTAGAATGGGCCTGAAGGGTCTGAAGTCTACAGAAAGCAAAACACGAGTGAGTACACTGCCCACACTATCGTCATGAATGTTGCGTACCAGAGGGTCTACTTCAGACGTCTCTGTCAACGGAGCTGGCGTCTGAGCGCGACTAGCAGCGCCCCATGGGTTGTCTAAGTCTCCAGCCATGGTAGTTTTGGTTTGTGTGACCGTGAGCGTCGACTAATAAACGAGTGTGTGGTGAAGCAGACGAAACGAGCGACTAATAGCGGAAAGGGAGGGAATTCGGCCACGCGAGAGGTGCCTTTCCCCTGTCAACGGGTTAATATAAGTAATAACTTCTATTATGTACAAGGAATATCAGTAAACCCACTGTGGTTACGAGTTCAAGCAGAGTCTATCCAGGCCTTCCTGCACCTTCTAGCAAGCCTAGGAGACCTCCTCTGTTGATCGTCGAGTTAGAGAGCTCTTCAACTGCCCTCTCCACACGAGTCATCCCTGCTGCTCCGTCGCCTACAACCTCATCCGTCTGGCTGAGCTCTTGCACTTGTCTCAGCCTGTCTAAGACTTGTCGGTTTGTTGCCAATAAGGCAGCATGCCCTGGTGATCCTTCAACAGGGTTCAATGCAGATAGAAGGTTGGCTTTTTCCGTCTGGTATTCACGTAAGGATTCGGCAGGAGGATTGGCGAGAAGGAAATGCGTTGATGTTCGTTGTCCATCGGGCACCGAACTTCCTTCTAGCCATTTGTCCAACGACGTCAGAGCCGCCTGGTTCTTGAGCGCTTTGTCCCTCTTAGAGGGTCTGCCTTTCTTCTTCAAGTCTGCTTCAGATATTTCTCGTGTCGAATCCTCCACGTAGATCTCCCGGGGAAGCGTACGTGGCTGGTTGGATCCTAATTCACTACTGGGCAAGATTAGGAAGACACCATCGTCTGTGAAGGTTTGTAGTACATGTTCCACAATAGGAATAAATGCGGTTAGTGACGAGCCACCGAGGCTGTCCGGCAAAGACATCAATGAGTAATATAAATCTACAAAACTGTCAGTTACCGTTCAGCTAGAGAGACTGAGAAAGTTCGCACCGATTGGTATTGGTAAATGCGAGATAGATAAGAGCGGAGGGGCCTCCACAACAGGTTGGGTATAGAAAAGCGTATATAAACCGAGAAGTGTGACAACTCTCGTGAAGGGTGCTTCTGTTTTCACCATCCTTTCTAATAGCACATCAGTAAAGAATCGACTTTTTGCAAGCGATGGCTTGCCTAGAAACAACCGCATTGTGGTGTTCAGACAGGAGAATCGTGCGCGATCGTCAAAGACTAAGAAGTGTATCCATTTCCACCCTTGAGACAGCCAGATGGTCTTGAAAGTAGCAAACGGCTCAGCACCAGGGCTAGCATAGTGTTTGGCATGGAAGCCGTGAATGAGCGTAGTTATGTCATCCCGAGCAGCGGAAGCATAGACAGAGGACGTGAAATAGTTTGGCTGCAGTACTGGTTCACCTCGACTCGCAGACGTAGATGGCGCTACTCGCATGCTATGGACGAAGTGGTGGATCAAATGTAAGGCCAAAAGCAGACAAGATAAGATTAACGCGACCGTCACATGACACGCAATTCTTAGATCCAAACGGCCATTAGCCAGAAACTGCCATGTCCTTGAGACTCTTTGCTTGACCACGGCTACCAGTTCGCAGATTTCGCCATGTTCAAAAGACACACCTCGCCTGCTCAGTGCTTCTTTTGCCACCATGCTATCCCAGTCGTCAAGGACCCCCGGAATTTCCGCTGCCCAGAGTGCGAATGTTGGAATCGCTATGATCAGTTTGTACGTGTCCACAGTGTCCATAGTAATGTAATCAGAGCTTAAGGTAATACAGGGTGTTATCCAATCCTCAGAGGCGTCGATGTATGACGAGAGCTTGAACAAGAAAGCCTACTCGAAACGAGGTAAGTGATACTCCCAACGCCACGCTCTGTATGGCTCACATCAGTCAATAGCGTCCCCAAGTAAGAACAGGCTCCCCACAGCGTACAGTAATGGACCATTCTGCCACGATTGCCAGACAAACCAGATGTTACTCTTGAACCTTCTATCAAATTACCTCCCAGAACCCTCAGTAGCATTTACCCCATTGCATGCGCTAGATACGTGACTGACCTTTACTTCTATAGAGCCCTGACTACCAAAGGAGACTAGAGATGCTACCTGAGTATCGAGAGTCGTTGCACAAACGATATCCACAAGTCTGCGAGAACTGTCTCCACACCGTCGAGGAGGAAATCCAAAGGAAGGATGACATGGCCCGAGCGACTGCCTTGGGGGGCTGGCTCAAGCAGACGAAGAAGAAAGAAAGGCAGAGACGAGTTTCAGGGACGCCAAAGGAGAGAGAACAGTTCAACCGAGAGCTAGCAGCATGGAGGCTGCGAGGAGCACTGTGGATTGCCTGCTATGCTGTGGCAATCTTCGGCTATTCGTGTGGTACGTCACATACAAACTGTGCGCTTATCCGCCTTGACAAAACTGCTTTAGGCGCCCTTGGATATCAGATACATTGGTCGGTTCAGTCTCTTCCACCTGTTCTACTCGTTGGCGTCTCTCTATCTCCACTTTGGGCATTTTGGGATCCTACATACGCTGCCTACCGCAAGGCAAACCTTCAAGGCCGAGATTTGCAACTGCAAGGAAAACAGCATTATATCGTGAGCACATTTCCATATTCGCCAAGGCCCACCACCTGACTATCTTAGGTTCTACAATCAATCGTGCTCGGTTCACGTCTTCTCTCGTCAATAGGACTGCTGTTGGAGTGGAGACGGCCTGATTTCATGTATAAAGCGTTTGTGCAGGGATCTACTCTGAGAAAGTCTTGCTGCTGTCTGTTATTGTTTGTGGAACTTGCTGTGAGTTGGATGGTTTAATCCCGAAGCCTTTTAACTTATGCTTCATAGATCCTGCTTCGCTCTTGCTTTACTCTACGCCTTCGTAAACCCCCTACTATTCGTCTCATTGACACGACGCAGCACAAAGCGGTACTTTCGCGATCGTCTACCCCTCAACCTGGATCAGAATACTCTCCTTCCAGTCGCGGTTCGACTCCTCTGGCATCAGAACCAGATCTGTTAGCCTCGCTAACTCTGTCTTCGAAGCCTGTACTTCCACCAAAATCCGCAGCCGTGTTCGGAGTGCCATCCTTTGCCGGGGTCCCAAATCATGGACGGCAGGCAGAAGACCCAGATGCGATGGACTGGTCACCGACTGAGCCTCTGAAACGGAATGACCCAGGCGGGTTTCAATTGCGACCCCAACGTTTCTTTGCTCCTGAGAGACCGACCGGTCTAGAAGAGCTATTTCAGCAGACGCGCCTTGTGGACAACCAGGGGGACATTCAAATGTCGGACTCAAGTGCATCTCAGGACGTAGTGAGGCACATGAAGCGATGGTGGTGGGTCGCCGCGCTTGTTGTAGCATTCCTGTCTTCGTTTGTCCTTGTATTTTGGCAACGGACAGTTCCTCGAGAAATAGTTTCTCAGCCACCTCAATATGTTTATGTTACCACCACTATAGGATATGTAGAGCCTTCGCCAATAAACGCATAATTCTAAACATAAATCGGAAATATATGGACAATTCAAGCACCTAGGCTATATTTGGCCTCGTAGTAGGAACAACTCGTTCGTTATAGAGAATCCATCAAGAATCCTCTAACACTACGAGAGACCGTAAGTAACTAAAATTGGACATCACAGGGTATAGAACGTAAAGAAAGACCTGCGGACTTATATACGTTGAAAGAGTAGATGCGGTAAGAATGTAAGAGGTAAACTGTAACTGGTTAGCTATAGGAACAGTATGGAAGCGTCCGAATAAACTTCGTAGCCAGCAAAGAGCGTGTCCGAAAGAGGGGGGCAAAAAAGAAGGTCGTAGCGGCCACCTGCCGTCAACTGAAATATTTACTGTCTAGTAGCGGTAGTTGCTGAAGTCCTGAGGGGCGTTGTATGATGCCTGGTGATGCAAAGGCAATCCGGTGTCGTACACAGGCCTGTTCAAGCTCGCACCCCTCATCACTCCATTTTCAGCCATCTGAGGCTGACCACGAGCCAAGTCGGCGTAACCACCAACGTTCGAAGCTGTGAAGTCATGATCCGGCAATGGTCCAAGACTGCCATGTCCGTGGTCTGAGCTATGGCCAGCTTCGGAGGTAGCGCCGTAGCCGCGCAGCTCGCTGTGTCCAGCACCGGAGTGGAAGGAAGAAGTGTCTGAAGCACGACGACGGGCAGCCGGAGTGCTGAATGCATCTTCCTGAGTTGGCTGCCAGTCAATGGGTTGGAGACGGCTGTCGAACTTCTTGGATCGGCTGAGCTTCCACTTCCTGAAGATAGTCCAGATGATGACAATACCAGCGATGCTGGCAACGATGGCAATAACAACGGTGAGAGCCGTTCCCTTTGCACCTTCTCCAAGAGCGCTGGAAGTAGACGGTGGGCTGCTGGACTCTGGCTGAGGTGCAGCAGAAGCTTCAACAGAGGCAATCACAGTTGACTTGGACGGTGGAACGGTTTGGGTCACGTCAACAGGCGAAGGCTCAGGGGTAGGCTCGACCAAGCTTGTAGTCTCGACTGAGCTGCTGGAGCTAGAAGACGAGCTACTGGAAGAAGATGAAGATGACGACGACGACGACGATGAAGAAGAGGTCGACGTGACAGATGATGAGGAAGCCGAGCTGGACTGCGACTAAAAGGAGGTTAGCGACTGGATGGGAAGGACAATTGAGGCTGCACCCACTGGGTTCAGAATAGAAGACAGCATGCCTCCCAATCCTCCATCGGAGCTTGTAGCCGATGAAGAGCTGGAGCTGCTGGAAGAGGTCTTGCTAACAGTCGTGCTACTCTCCGAGGTCGCGCTCGTGCTCGTAACTTCAGTTGTAGAGGCAGTCGTGGTAGTCTCATCGCCGAATGCTAGAATTCCGACATCAGTCTCCTTCGCTGTATCTGACACAGGAGGCGCTCGTTGCTTGATGATTCTGTGATCTCGACGTCCATGTTCTAAGGCATTGGTGGTGGTGGTGAAAAGGGTGATAGCTACGAAGACGTAAAGAACGAGTGTGAGGGCAGTTTTTCTGTTTCTGACGGTGAACATGGTGCACTTGGAAAGGGTTGAAATGTGCAAAGTCTGCGCAGGGAAATACAGGAGGTTAGCAGGAGATCGAAATGCGGAAAAATGGAAGACCAATGCTCGAAAGTTACTCACAATGTTCTGAAGAGCGCTAGTATAGTGTCTTGGCCGTCGTTATGTATAAGTCTAGCAAATGGTTGACGCCCTTGAGCAAGCCAGGCTAGAAATACGAGAAAGGGTAGAAGGAGGTGGTGGTGGTGGCAGAGCAGTTGAAAAGAACAGACCAATCCAGTGCGGAGCCACAACAACCGCAAGCATGGGGCGGCTTCACGTCCATCAAATGTGATCAGATCCAAAATGAGGGCTCGATTTCGTCTCCTAGGTAACCAGAGTCCAAAAATCCATTCTGGTAGTACGAACTAAAGAAGAGGAAATGTAACGAGATATACAGGCAAAAGTGTCCATCGCATCCACGAGATCACAGAGATTAATAGAAATGGTAAGTAGACTGGCGTGGGTAGAAATGTCATAGGTAGAAAGTACGCGTGCAGCCGGTAACCCCTGATCATGCCCTCGCTCAATTGTGACTGGTCAAACTCCAGTCCGCAAGATTCACCGATGGTGGCGTAACGTTCTTGTCGTTCCACTGTGGGCTGAAGAGAACCTGCAAGTTGTATTCACCAGCTGGAAGCTCGATGATCATGACAGTAACGCCTGGGTTATCTTGGTCGGGCACCAGAGGAGTGGGGTCAGAGTCAAATCGAACAGCGTTCGTCTTTGAGAACGTTGCGCCCTGAGGGCTGAGAATAGTGACGTCCATCTTTTGTCCATATAGCTCGAGCGTCGCAGTATTGCTTCCTTCAGTCCACGTTCCGTTGGTGTGCATGCGCCACTGGAATGTTTGGCTAGTGTTGATTTCATCCTGGATCAGAATTTGTTTACGGCCATTCAACATTCGGACACCACGTCTCGAGTAAGTCCTGCACGACGCGAAGATTCAACAAATGAATAGGCGTAAATGGTGTGGGGAAAGGACTTACACATCATTGTAGGCGGTGGTCATGTCGGTAATCCAGTATGCAGTATCGTCTTCTGCAACCTGGAAAGTGGTGCTAGCACTTTGCTTGGTACCGGAGGACTCGAACTTCTGGATGGTAGGCTTGGCCGTGACAAGCTGGTTGACGCGGTTGACGAGGATGGTGTTCTGACCCTCAGTCATTTTGCGATAGTATTTCCATCGGTTGGCGTCCTGCGCTTGACTCAGGAAAAATTCAGGAGATCTGTAATCTCCAGAGCCGAGCTCTCCAGCCCAGGTGTAACCTCCTCCTTGAATGACAAAGTCGCCGACGTCCAAATCGTTGTGTGTCTGATGTCCTTGGTTGAGACCGGCCTTCATGGCGACATACATGGCTTTGGGATCAGTCCAGCTGCTTCTCATGGACACCCACTGGTCCAATTCATTGTCGAAGTTCTTGTCGAGTGCGAGGCCGTCCCAGTATGCACCAGCAATCGTGGGATCATACCAGAACATATTCCAAGGGTCAGCCGCGTCAGCACGATCACGCTGGAACAGTGCGAACTCGGGGCGGTCGTACGCTGTGGCGTAATACATGATGGAGTTGGCGGTAGCGGAAAACTTGTTAGGGCCGTGATCACCCCAGTTGAACATCTCTGCGGGGCCGTATACATACATGTGGAATTCTCCTGTCTTCTGGAAGTCAGGGTTCTTGGTGAGAATTTGATGGTCGCTTCCAGTGGCAGAGACTAAGGATGCAGCCAGCTCCGAGTGGCCGGTAGTACCGAAGTACCAGTAGTTGGGAGTCTCTGCCCAAGTACCATCGCTGGAGACAGCATTCACGCAGTTGTCTAGGGCATTACCGACGGTTGCGCCGAGCAAAGCTTCTGCATTACCCGTTGTGTCGTCGCCGAGGATGGCAAGAGATGCCATGGTCAATCCGCCATTGCAGACGCAGTTCCAGTTACCGGTAACATCATTGGCCCACCAGCCCGTAGTACCGTTCTTGTCGACGAGAGCGTTCCTTCCTGGGCCTAAACCGTACAAGTTCAACGACCACAGTAGCTGCTGCTTCTCTTCGTCTGAGAGAATATCATACAGCCAGTCATAGGCAATAGCGTATGCGGCCGAAAACTCTGCGGTATCGAGGAAATGGGTAGGATTCCATTTAGTGGTATCGTCGGGTCCAAACCCTGTAGTGCCATTACCAGCGGCGTTCTGGAGTATGGGTCAGCCACGAAAGTTAGCTTAAGAGATAGAAGAAGCACATACAGCTATTTCTCGCCATGCACGGTCGGCCCATTTGCTATCTTTGGTCATGCGGTACGCATAGGACAGGATCTTAACACGTTGCTTAATTTCACGCGCATTGTCCAAGATTCCACTGTCGCCATCCATAACATATACAACAGGATCCATGTTAAGGAGTGCGGTCGCATTACCGAAGATGGTCTCGTTCCAGTAAGATAGGTATGGGTCATTCTTGATGAGTTCGGGGAGAGCATCCCACTTGTAGGCGGGTGCAATGAGGCGAGGGCGGTCGGAGCGAACATCGGTTACGCTCGGATTGGAGGGTTGATTAGGGTCCTTGGGCCAGGAAGTAGAAGGATCAGAAGTTTCAACGAATGTGGGAGACACGTATGCTGAAGTGTCGGTCTATAAAACGATCAGTACGAATGGTCTGCGCAAAATAACAATTGAACGTACTTCGGTAGGGTAAACGGGAACCATATAGTAACTATCTGTCGCCGTAGCGAAAATACCAATCTCGCCTTTGGCACTGACTGCTGAGCTCGCTGCGGCATCGGAATTTCCAGAGGACCCGCCGCTGCTGCTGCTCGCGTCGTCGTCGTTACCAGCCTTAGCGCCTAGGACACCTCCCACGACGGCGGCGATAACGATGACAATGCCCACGGGTATGCCAAACTTGATCCAGGGGCTCACGCCCTTCTTCTGCGCTGGCATTGGTGATATGTAGCCCGTGGACTCGCTGTAGACAGGATCGGTGCTGCCGTAGGGATGCTGGTGGCTGCTGCCTAGCTGGTTATAAGACATCAAACCAGTCGCCTATGCGATACTTATATAAGGAGAGGCGGTGTTCAGAAAAGTTGTCGGTCAAACAGCCGCCAGAGCTGGGAGAAGAGAAGAGGGGGTGATGGTGCGAGAACAAACAAAGGCCGGGCCAAGGAGCAGCCAAAATTGATGGCGGCGGCATGCATTTGCCGTGTCCATAAATAATCATTTCTGGGTTATAATAAGCCATAGCTATAACTAGCTCTACTAATCTCGTACAAAGACTCCTGCAGCACCCATCCCAGTTCCTACAAAGAGGGAGGTGAGTTTATGTCCCACAACACTCCATAGATCTTATATTCTTACCGATGCACATGGAGGTAACGAGGATCTGTAACAGATGGATATGCCTGTCAGATACATAATCTCCAGGACGTAGCGACTTAATTACCTTTTTCTGGCTTCGTTCGAGTTCGTGCAAGCCTGTGACAATCTGGCGGGCACCAGTGCATCCTGCCATTGTTGTGATTAGCACGCAAAGCTCCTATCCGCGAGAATCGAAGCTCACCTAGCGGATGGCCAAATGCGATCGCGCCACCATTGGGGTTCACTTTCTCACTTCGAATACGTGTATGAGAATCGCAACAAACAGCAAGACAAAATAGAACCATACATTGGCAAATTGAGCTTCTTGACACAGTAGATGCTCTGTGATGCAAATGCTTCGTTGATCTAGCATGCTACAGTTAGTTACAATAGCAGCATACTGTCGGGGGGTACATGCCTCAAAGATGTCTACATCGTCTTGGGATATCCCAGCAAGCTTCAATGCAGCAGGAATCGCATAAGCAGGACCAATGCCCATGATACGGGGTGGAAGACCGACAACAGCAGTCGTTATATGCTTGCCTAGTATACGCAAGCCGAGTTCTTGTGCTTTCCGTCTTGTCATCTACCGAGCTTGAGAATAGTACCAAAAGCAACGAGTACGAAAATGCGCTCACCATTAGTACTGCTGCAGCACCATCTGTGATCTGACTTGCGTTGCCTCCAGTCGTAGCTGAGATGCCCCACTGGGGGAACGCGGGACGAATCTTTGCAAGACCTTCCTTGGTGGTGCCATACCGAATACCATCGTCTTGTGTTACCGTGACCAGAGATCGTTCACCCGTGGTAGCATTCTTCTGGAACACAGTGAAAGGGACGATCTCTTTGTTGAACTTGCCAGCCCCCTGTGCTGCTTCTGCACGGCTGTGGGACCTATTGGACGTAAGGGAGATGCCATATGACTGGCAATGACATAAATGCTCACAGGGCTGCGAATTCATCTTGCTCTTCCCGAGTGACTGAGAATTCCTCCGAGACGTTCTCTGATGTCCAGCCCATTGGCTTGACACAGTCCGCCGAATGGCCATTCTGCGAGATGAGTTCGCTCTGGGCGGGGCCAGCCTTGTCGGGGCTATTCAGAGGTCAGGGAGGCTGAATGCATCAAGGGCAGAGCTCTCACGGACTTCTCCGACATGCTCTCTGCACCTATAGCAAGACCGATGTCTATGCTTCCAGCACGAATCTGATTTGCGATGGCAGTGACAGACATGAGACCGCTCGAGCAGAATCGGTTGATACATTGAATAGGGACGGTGTCTGGAATTCCAGCTGCTAGTGCAGCTCCTCTCGCGTGGTAGACAGGATCTGGGGTCAACACCTACAAGCTCTATCAGCGAGAGCAGTTGATTGGAGGACCAATAATCTCACAGTCCCGACGCAGATGTCTCCAATGAGACTTGGGTCAATATTAGACTGTGAAACCACATTCTGCGCGAGGATTCAGTATCATTGTCAGCTCGCGTAGGAGGCTTTTACGCACCTTGAACATTTCCAGCATCAGCTCGTCCGTCCTAATATGCCAATGAGTATTACTTAGAGATTTGGAATGTACAGAACTCGTACCTAGCATCACGAAATCCGCCTTTCCTTGCCTTGCAAAGAGGAGACCTAATAGCCAATGTGACTACCACATCATCTGGACTTTGTCGAGTCAACGAAGCCGTGTTGGAGGTGAAATGAGCTGCTATTTGTTTAACGCGTTCCATTGTAGGAGAATGTAAGCAGAGACGTGGACGGATCCAAAGGACGCTTTATAGGTTCCAGTGGTCGCATGATCCGGCTTTTGAGCTGAGCGAGCCCGGACGCGCGTAAGGCCAGACGATTTGTAGGAAGATTGCGCACAGTATTTGCGTTGAAATGCGCCCTGCAGTTACTGAAGGATACTAGAGTCATGATGGGAGTCAAACGCGCGCGCTTGCAATGCGATGACTGACAGGCGAAACCCTGAGCTGCACTGTTAACTTCAATACCACCACCACTACCAACGCTATTATTCCAAGCCATGCCTGTTACTGTAGTAGCTCCTAGGGTCGCCTCTGCCATAGCTGATATCTCGAAATTACGCTTTGTAGGTGAGTAAGTAGTGGCAGTCTGCGCCACACTGTCGATCCCGCATAAAAGTTGAATTCGCCTCTCGTAGACATAGGTGGTATGTGTTTGTCTAGTCCAAATTGTTCACCTTTGACGTGCATCGTACAGCCAATCTTACGGACCCTATCTTCAAAGGAATTCAGCGAGGGAAGCGAAAGCATGCAGGCAAACACTTTTCGCTCTCTGCTGACTAGCGTGCTGACTTTAGTCCCGTAGATGACTTTCAATCTGTCTTGGATCGTGCCGGTCGAGCTGGCGTAAAAAGTATGATAATCACAGGCGGAAGCCTGAAAGAAAGCAGAAAGGCTCTAGAAATGGCTCGCGATTACAGTACGTCCAATGTAGCCCACTGATGGAATGAATGCCTGATTTATGTTCCCAGATATGTTTGCGACCATTGGATGTCATCCTACACGCAGTAAAGAATTTGAAACATATGCTGGGGGCCCAGAAAAGTATCTGCAAGCTTTGGACGATCTAATAAAAGGGCATCTAACTGGTGCAGGACGTGTGGTTGCTGTAGGAGAATGGTAGGTCTATTCAATTTGCTTTTCTCCTTTTAAACCATTTCTTGACCTCTTGAAGTGGACTAGACTACGATAGGTTACATTTCGCACCTGCAGACGTGCAGAAGACGCATTTCAGTCAGTGCTTAAGCGATCTGTTGAGCCAGTAGTTGACTAGTTCGACCAGGAAGTCAACTATCGCTCGCAAAGAAGTATCATTTACCATTGTTCTTGCATTCTCGAGCAGCTCGAGAAGACTTTGTGAACATCCTCAAGGAGGAAGGATTCGGTGAGGATGGTGGCAGAGCAATTGGTGGGCGAGGTGGTGTCGTTCACAGCTTCACTGGCTCTGCTGAGGAGGCCATAGAACTGGTAAGCCCGTTTGTCGTGGAAGGTACCAACCAGAGTCTCATGCGTTATTGTTCTTTCTTGAGATGGATATGGGCTTTCATCTGAGGTAAATTCAAGCACGATACATAACCGAACCGTTTTCTGAGGCTGATCTTGCAATCTTAGCGTGAACGGATGCTCGTTCAAGACGGAAGATAATCTGGCTGCTGCAAGAGTCCTCAGACCAGAGAAGCTTATGCTTGAAACAGGTCTATAGTTCTGCCTGTGCTCTATGAATTCTGAGCTAATCTTTTGTTTGTAGATTGCCCGTGGTGCACCATGACCTCGACTCATGCTTCCAAGCCTTTATTGGAAGATATGCCAGTGGAATTGAAAGATCTATTCACTCCTCGTGGTATGGCTCCGGAACGTTTCGAGGAAGGCAAACCGGTGAAGGGGCGTAATGAACCAACGTCGATTGGCGCTGTAGCTTGGGTCATTCACAAGCTACACAACGTGCCCTTTGAGAAAGTGGTCGAAAAGACATGGAAGAATACTGTCGAGGTCTTTGGATTGCAAGATTTACAGTAGAAATAACGTATTTGTAAGGACTAATGGAGCATGTGCCTAATTGAGTTCAATCACCTTGCTTTCGTCCTTCATCTTGCCTGCATGCCCTCATGTGCTTCCTGAGCCACAATATCCGTAATGACTGAAAATACAGACTCGACGGATCCATTGGACGGAGAGCTGGTAAAATTCAGCTTAGCTTGCATTGGACTGGTGTGGTATGGGTTTCTAGTAGCATTGAGTCTGCTGGGCTGCATGTCAGCGTGAGTACCAGCGAATACCTCTGGGACGATTCATCTGAACAATCCTTCACAGTCGCAAACGCTATAGAGTTCGCCCACGTTCCCCATCCTCTTCAGCACCCCGTGAAGCAGTACCGGGTGTTTCTATTCTCCGTCCGTTGAAGGGACTGGACACAAATCTCTACGAGAATTTAGAGTCGACATTCACGCAAGAATATGCCAACTATGAAATATTGCTTTCCGTAGCCAGCAGCGACGACCAAGCTCTGCCTGTTGTTCGGGAGCTTATAACTCGGTATCCTCATGTGAATGCGAGGATCATTATAGGTGTGTTCTCTGTCATAGATACTTTGATTATACCTTATGTCAAAAACAGGGGAGGAAGTAGTCGGAGTCAATCCCAAGGTCAACAACCTTGTCAAATCCTACCGCGAAGCAGTGAACGACATTCTGTGGGTCATTGATTCCAACGTCTGGGTACAGCCGGGAACAATGGCCAGATCCGTCGACGCTCTTACCACACCCACCTCCTCTGGAAAACGTGTTGCTGTTGTTCATCACGTTCCATTCGCATATGCGACCGAATCAAAGCTTGGTTCGCGCGTGGAGGAAGCGTTCCTGAACACCAACCATGCTAAAATGTACGTGGCCATTAACACGGTCGCAATAGAGTCATGCGTGGTGGGCAAGTCCAATATGTATCGTCGGTCGGACGTGAACAGAGTCAACGGATCCCTGAAGCCCATCAAGTCCACAGACCCTACGGCCACGGCAGAGGGTCAGTGCGGCTTAGCTGCCTTTGGAGGATTCCTGGCGGAAGACAACATGATTGCAAGTGCATTATGGCACGAGTTGGGGGTGCGACATGACTTATCGTGCGATGTCGCTCGCAATGTTGTTGGGAATATGACCATGCTCGACTATGTCTACCGCAGGGCGCGATGGATTCGCGTTCGGAAACACATGGTGTTAGCTGCTACTTTACTGGAGCCTTTTACCGAGTCTGCAGTGCTCTGCTCGATCGCAGCTTTGAGCTTGCGTTATCTTACCGGGTTCCCAATATTGCTCGCCGTAATTTTGCACATCGCTGGTTGGCTGACTATTGATTTGGATGTTTATTCGTCCCTTGCTGGCTACCCTCTACCCGCAGCCATTCGTTGGGAGTTCCTTACTGGCTGGGTTGTGCGTGAGCTTGCCGCTCTGCCCATTTTCTTGTATGCCATATTTGGAGACACTGTGACATGGAGGGGAAGAGAGTACAAGGTCTCGTTGAACGGACAAGTTACGCAGACTACATCTCAATCCGGGTTCTGGGAGGGGATTTGGAGATGGAATAGAACACGTAAGAATTACGAGCCTGTACAAACCAGCAGTGGTGATGTGTAAATCGAAAGGGACAAATTTAGAAGTCTTGAAAGTCTGTACCAATTTAGACTGTCTAATGCTACTCACAACGACTGGCAATCATTATTAAGAGAAAGTGTCAACAGGGCAAATGACCCCTCGTCCAAACGCGAAGGATCTCACTCAGTTCTAACCGCGCCGCGATAAACCAAAGATACAGATGCATAACACTCTTATTCTGCGGATTTGACAATGGGCTTGTATCTGTCGATATTTTCTTCATTTTCTACTGAGGCATATTTGACTGGATCAACACGTGGCAAGTGCTTGCTTTCCAGGAGTTGTCCTTTTCCCGCAACCGTGACTTTTCTCAGGCTTTCAGAGTTGGTTTACTGGATGGCCCTCAATCAACCGCAGAAAGGAATACTGAAACTCTGGTCTGCTCGCCAAAAGTACTATTGCCCAATAGCTGACTCGAATAGGCGGTCCTTGAGGCGGCAAATTTAAACAGCATCGAGGAGACGAATTTCGTGGGTCATGTTCAAATGCATGTCCACAAAGGCTCTCATTGTGCGCAAAAAAATGGCGGTGATATGACTTGCATTACCTTCTAGACGTATAGACTAATACTTGACAGACATGCAACCTTACTACTACTGGGGCGACGTTTCGAAACGCACGAAAATGGGCATCGGCTAGACTTCATGGGATCTTTGTATCGGTGTCGGTCTACTTGACGGACGATACTTTAATCTAAGGCCTCATCTCTCGATATGCTGAGCGTAAATGGGCCACTTCTTATCCCGTTTAAAATTCGATTCTATACAATTCGACTCCTCTCGTAACTAATCCTTCCTTCCACATCCACCCGGGAAATATCGTCACGAATTCCAATAATCAAATACGATATCTAAAGGGAATCACTGTAGTGCATTGTTCTCCACCGATGCGGTCTCTTTTTTTCAGTGGTGGCATAGCAGCATTTTTGACTGCCTTCTGTTTGATGAAGCAGAGCTCTGCTTCCTCTCGAGCCTCACTGGCCGTGAAAACTCTGCCACCGATGGTTAAGTTTATGCGTGATAAGTAGCCGCCTGTTGACTTACTCGATCTTAACTTGAGAAGTTTCACCCAAGTCGTCAGCCGATAGTATATCCTTTCTGACTGCATTGCAATTGTGGTGACAATATTCGCAATCAATACCACCTCAAACACTCAGCTGTGATGTACCGGACTGCACGTACGTGATTTTGACTGTTTCCATTGCGGTATTAACACATCTATCAAGGTATTCGACTGTATATTTGCTCGGAAGAAATATCTACCTTTGTGTGAGGAATGTTCAGAATGAGCCACGAGGTGCTGTCCATGGCACTTGTTTTCAGGTCCAAAGCTGTGCAATTTAGTGCAAATAACGGTGCCTTGGAAGAGTGAATGGCGACGATCTCCGGAGACTTCCTGGGCTACATATTTGATCTATTTCCAGCTCCCGCGCCAATCAGCTTCAACTCTCTTAGAAATGCCTATCGACCATCACGGCAAGAAGGATGAACGGATGAAATTGTATGAACGGTACGGTCCACGATGTGAACAGTTTGTACGAACGGCGGAGTGTCTAAATCTTATTGTGACTGTTGACGTTGACGATCCAAAGATCGTTGAAAGCACAAAATCCGCTATAGCCTGTGCGTCATGAAACCAGCTCGATAGACTCGCTTTGTGCTGACAACGCGACAGATGCGGGAAGCTGTGCACAAATGTATGGGTTTGACGTCGGAATGCAGAATTCTGAAGAATGTGTGTATATACTACTTCAACTTCAGAATTATTTAACCGAGAATTTGTCAGTCGGGCATGTTCTAATAATATCTTACTCGCTTGATAGACTGGAACAATATCGCGACATCCCAGCGCGCGCCAACGCGACCTTTACAGGGTAGAGCGGGAGTGGTATGGTGACGATGCAGCATTCCTCGTCATCATTACTCGCGGCGCAACAACATGACATCGACATTCTGTTTGAACCGCCGTTAACCAGGCTAGACCAGGTCTTGTGGAAGCCCCCGCTCATCCCCGCAACTATGTAGCCCAGGGGAACTGCTCAATTGGAGCCACATGCTTCCTCGTCGGGTACCCGCTCCCTCCCTCCCTCCCTTCCCTCGTCGGTGTTACCAAGGAAGCTGCTCCTTCTGGACGGGGACGGAGACAGACGGGCTGGTTCAACTTCTACTCCGCGACCTCCGTTGAGAAGCAAGAGTCTAAAGCCGTCAATGATTCAGGTCCCGGAAGAATAGGATGTGGGATCGGCAGTGGATCGGCACCGCGAAATGGGTTCAAGGTATCGCTGCTGCTTTTCGAGGTGGTCGCAAACAGACAAAATACAGAGCTTGATGTCGCTGTAGATGACGGGGACGCGGATGAAGACGAGGACGAGGCTGTCGAGGTGAGTAGACAAAACTTGATTTGAGCGTATACCAGTAGTACCTCGCTGTTCACACACGATTTGCGTAGCGCAACGCCTCCAAAGTTTCTCCATTAGTTTGCTTTACATAGCCCAACACCGTTCATTGTTTCCGGCCATGATGATGTATTACCCCACTCTTCAGCCAGTAATGTTCTTTCGCAGGGCGACTTCAGACTCCACTTTTCATGAAAGTCCAGAACGAGACATAGAAAAATATTAATCCTCCTTGGGCAGACGTCTCAACCTTGTCAAGCACTCTCTGCCAGTGGCCAATTGGCACCAATGCAGACATTCATGGGTCCGTTATTTAATTTATGGCTCCTCTCATCAGACCCTGACCGTGCCGGACTCGTAAGGAAGCAAATGCGCTTTCATCCGTTACCTCCATCATTCCTCCATTCCGATATAGCAATACCACTGCTGGAGGTTTTTTCGAACAAGATATCGAGGCAGGATCTCGGAAGAACTCAAGCAATACTAACTAGCGTAAAACTAGCCATCGTGGCAGATTCATGAACAAGTATTTGCGTCAGCCTTTCCCGCTCCCCTGGCCATCCCGTCCTGTACATAAGTATCATCTCACCATTTTCTCAGAGATACCCTGAAGCTACTGAATCTCTCGCCGCCTTTTCTGCATGTACCTGTGCGCTTGCCAACTCTACTCCAGGCGATCCGCTCCCCGAACAGCAAAATATTATGACTGGTCTTTGATCTGCGGGGCTCTGTCACTATTTCTTCCTGAAACAGCCTAAAAAGTTATGCGTGTGAGGTTGCCTTAGACCCACCCACGCTCAAACGCCGACAAGGAGAATGCTCGTATCTTGCTACCCTCACCTCGAAAACGTATCCAGGTCCAACGTGGCGCAGCGTTTGCATGCTTGATTCAGATGCTATTCTCCTTGGATTATTGTTGATTCATGTATCCTTGCGGGAACATAAGTCCTGCTTTCTGTGTATAAAAGAGAAAATTGAGCCCTGCAAAAGACAGAACACTTCCTCCTTCCTTCCTCCCTACTTTCCTACTTTCCTTCTTTCTTTCTCCAATATGTCTAAGCACCTCTTCCTGCTTGCCACTCTCCTTCCTTCTCTTCTCTCTGCTGTAAAGGCAAAGTCGATTGTAAGCACTCTTAATATTTATTGCAGAGCATCAACTCTGGCATTAACATTTGTTCTCCAGTGTGAAATCATAGAAGATGTGCTTCCAGGAATGACAGAGCTTCCTGGCACGTCTGGCTACGAAGAAGCACAAACGGAATACCACTCCGAGACGCAAATGGGCCTGACTCCCGCATGCCGTGTGTCACCGAAGTCTGCCGCCAACGTCTCTACTATCATCCAAGAAGCCGTAAAGAACCAATCTCCATTCGCAGTCCACTCCGGTGGTTATTTCATGTCGATCGGAGGATCCAACATTGGCGATGAGGGTTTTACTATTGATCTCGCTGAGTTGAACACGGTTGAAATAGCAGCGGACAAGAAGAGTGTCAAGGTCGGAAGTGGTAATCGATGGGAGAGTGTCTACAATCCTCTCGCAGAGCAAGGTCTTCACGCAGTCGGTGGACGTGACCCTGGCATTGGCACAGGCGGTTATCTTTTGGGAGGTGCGTATCAAGCAGCATGTCATGTCCTCCAACGAATAGCCTTCTGACGCCTCTTCGCAGGTGGTGTATCCTTCCTCTCCTATAACCACGGTCTTGGAGCCGACAATGTCATTGAGTATGAAATCGTCCTGGCCTCTGGGGACATTGTGACCGCCAATTCGAAGGAAAACTCAGACCTCTTCTGGGCACTCAGACTCGGATCCACAAACTACGGTGTCGTCACCTCGTTTACGATCAATGTGTTCCCTGTGGGTGGATTCTGGTCAGGTAACCGAGTGTACAACTACAGCGATGCCGATGCTCTCCTCGCCAACTATCCTTCCTATGTCGATGCTTCAAACCACAACGACACTGCTGCATTCACACAATTTGTGTTCACTGTTGCTGGTGGCGAGAAAGTTTGTGAGGCCCTTCTAGCTTACCGCTCGGAGGAAGAGGAGCCTCCTCTCTACCAAGTACTCGCTGGCGACGTTGAGCCCGTACAGGACAACATGGAGTTGACTGATGTTATTGGTGCTCTGAATAATATCAGGGACACCTCGAAGGTCCGCAGCGCGCCCATGACGATATCAGTGACAAACACAGACGATGCCTGTAAGTGATTACCACTAGTCTCAAGCCATGAAGCTGAGGTGTCATAGTGAAATTCCACAAGGACCAGTTTGAATGGGCTGTTGAGCGATTTGCCGAGCTCGCTAATGTTCCCGGATGGACGTTTGTCACCGCTGTTCAACCCTTCCCTACCGCCTACCTCGAGCCAGAATCTCCTATCCATTCCAAGGGTGACGTGAACTTCAGTGGTAAGATCGTCTCGTTTCATCCAGAGATCATCAGTTTCTCATGCCTCGAATGTAGTTCTCTTGATGTCAGCAATTTGGAGTAATGCAGAAGACGACGAGCTTGTCGAAGCCGCGTTATCCGATTGGTTGGCTTACGCCTCACAGGAAGCTGAAGAACGAGGAGTTCTCCATCCCTTCGTCTACCTCAACTATTCTGGACAGTCACAGGCAGCCGATGTTTATACTACGGATGTCAGTCCCGAAGATTTGGCCAAGATGCAGGACATCCGAGCGAAATATGATCCTGAGTTCGCTTTGGCTAAATTGTGGCCAGGAGGCGTTAAACTTCCTGCTCCTACCAACTAGGGAGCCACTGCTAACAATTTTCGGATATTTATTGCCATATCTATTGGACGCTATTTATTTATCCTACTTTATCTACTATAGTCATCTTAATGGGATTGTTTCGAAGTGGACCGCTTTTCGCACTGCACGTGCGCTCATACTAATAGACACTGGCATAGTCACCAAGTCTACGTATCGAATAAAGAGCGTGTGCTTTGAATTTTCTAGCATACTTGGAGTTTGGTCCCATGGAATTTATGCAAAACACGCACACGAAACCGTTAGAGGTTGTGCTGCTGAGATTATGCTGTGCAAACTGCCCATCCACGATTCCCGAGCAGATCTCTTGAAAGCCAACGTGGTAATACAATGTTTCGATAACCAATGTCTGACCACAACAGGCGGCTGCATTCACATTCACATCATCGTCACCATGCATAGTGAATGTTGCTGGCTACCTCAAAGCAGCAACGCGCTTAGTCAACAGCGCTCAACGATACCAGACCAATACCCATGGAGACACACAAGCTTGGTTTCGCAGACATTCCCTGAGAAAGCATGTCCAGGAAGTCGCCAGTCCGAGAATGCACTCAGTGCAATTGCTGACAAGTTGAATGCTAGGTACAGGCTAAGCAATGGTTCCCAGGGTTCATAGTAGTGAAAATAGAGCGATATTAGTGTAGCCGAGAGCGAGGCATTATATTCCGAAAAAAACAACAGATGATGGTAGTCTGGGTCAAGGAGAAGATAGTGTGACATGACGTGACAACGTACCTTCTCTTAGCGCCTTCACTATACCCCGCACCCATTCTGGTTTTGTCAACATGAGCAACGATGTTAGGGCGGACCAACGACAGCGCATAACTGCCTCCGTATTCTCAAGAATAAATGCCTCCGGAGAACCAGAAGAAAATTACGTTTCGCACATCAAGATCTGGGAAGACGCTGGACCAGAAGGGGGTGGAAGGAAACCGCGATATATATTGCTATCTCGTGCGCATATTGAAATGTCGCATGTAAATTCTACTCATTCTCCCTAGAATCGCACAGCGGTACTGGATATATCCACAAGTCGAAGCTGAACACGAACAATACATTCTCAGTAGGCAAGACATGGAGACTAGCTGACCTTCGAGCCATCCATGTTTACTCTGTACGTGATACGCCAAGATACATATAGTGCTATGGTTTACTCTTGAATAGGATTCAGAGTTCAGCGTAACACTCTCAAGGTCATACAAATGGCAAACCGAGCATCAGAATGATCAGGCTGTATTTCTGGATGCTCTCATCCAGTTATTCAGGTCGACGGGTGGTCAAGATGCGCCCTTGCAGCTTATAGGAATCTCTGAACCATCTCTACCTTCTCAAACCAGCTGTATGAGATCCTCGCTCGTGTGACAGTTCCAATGCTAACAATCTTGCCCAACTAGCAGGACGTGCACGCGGAGCTCCTGAACCCACTCAGAATGCGCGAAATACTACCACTCCAGGCCTTTCCACATCGACTAGCCGTGTAAATCTACGTTCTGAGCCCCATAACCTGCCTGCACGCGAGCCATCTACCTCTCGTGCCGCAGCTAGTTTAACACCCTCCAGACCACCATCACCTACCCAATCCGCCCGTAGCCACACATCTTCAAGGGCGCACCGTAATCCACCATCTAGATCGCGGCCCTCTTCGCCAGGGCCTGGCTTGCCTAGCATCCTGCGTCCAGGACCACTAAGACAAGCGTCCACGAACTCTTCCATCCCTGTTCCAGATCATCCAACACGAAGTACACCAAGTCCTATTCCTCCTTTAGAACCTCGATCAAAAACTCAGCGCAATGGTGTGGTGAACAATCTTCCCATTCCGCCAGACACACCAAAAGCAAGGGAATCCTCACCAACACCGTCGAGAACGCGACAGCAAACGTTGGGACCCACAATGACTTCGCCGACCGCAGATCTGCCGTCGCGGCGTGACGCAAATACGCGGATATCTGTCTTCGACCCTGCGAATCAGTTCTTGATTGACCAGCTTGCATTTGGCAATTCCGATGACTTGGAACTGGATGATGATAGCGCACAGGCAACTCTGGGTAACGTTGAAGAGATAATAGAAGGTTATGAGTGGGCGATTGACGACGTAGTTGGACGGAAGACAGCACGAGGGGCGGCTGATCTCATTGAAGCCCGCTTACTGGACGAGCTTATGGCCCTGGAGAAGGTAGATGGGTCTCAACTTCTGTCTAGCTCAGTCTCTCATGTTGTTCGCAGGCCAATATTCACTCTTTTCTCGAATCTGATGACCGAATAACGACAGTGCTTAAGTATATGGACGAAGCCATCAACGAATTGGACAGTATGGCAAGCCACGTATCATCATACAAGATTCATCTCAACGTAAGTGTTCACATTTGTAGGAGAGTGCTTCTCTGAGTTACGCAGGCTGTTGGAGATGATATCTCGTACGTTCAATCTCAGAACAGAGGACTCCAGGTGCAGACGCAGAATCAACGAGCGTTGTTATCTGAGCTGCAGAATGTTATGGTATGTGTCTAACACATCGTGATCTGTCTTTGATCTTGACAGCGTGATTAGCAAACCGTTCACGTCGACCCGGAAGTATTCAAAATCCTCGCCCAAGAGTCTTTGGAACAATCCGGCGGAATCACGCGGTTAGAGGAGGCAGCAACAGACCTCTATAAAGCACTATTAGCTTCTCGCGAAAAGGAGATGGCCGCCACTATCGAACGACTGCAAAACTACCAAGAAAGTAACACGCAGTTCTGCAAGAGAATTTTTGATTTCTTGACTATCATGTTTTCGGCTCAGGCGAGCAGAGTCCATTATACTGTTAAGCATAGCATTTACACTTTGTTCAGGTCCAAATGCTATTAGGCGACAATTCTGGCGTTGTAATGTCTGAGCGCCGTGGCGGAAGACCAAGACTGGTGCCGCATAAAGAACTTGAAGCATATTTAGGGCGCTACTCTGGACTGGTGCTATATGTTAAAGAAACGGAGGAGAGCATTTACTCTAGGATTTGTGGCGTGAGTCCTTTGTTTTCACTGTGCTCTTTTATATACTGATTGCAGCTGTAGGCATACTTTTCAGCTGCAAGTGAATTGCATAACACACAAATAAAAGCTCTACTTTCATCTTATCTCTCAATGGTGAAGAAAGCGGCGGAAGATGATCTGGAGCAAAGTAAGAGCTGATTTGCTTGCCTTACTGTCCGTTTGATTTACTGGTAGCTCTGTTGCAGTCAGTTTTGCTCCACCTGCATCTACCAATGCAGCCAAGACGGGGGTTCGTCGTGCAGGAACCATTATCAAGAACCCAATGGATAGTCGAAATAAAGATAAGGATCATTCCACTGGCGATATGAAATCCTCAGAAGTAGTGTTTCTCCGCATTGTAGTTTGATGTTGTGCTGATTGGCGCAGGTTCTAGGCATAGTGCTGGAACAACTGGCGCCTATGCTGCAGCAAGAGGACGATTTCCTCACAGACTTCTTGCAAATCAACGAGTCGATGTTAACATTCGCGGATTATATGAATCTGGATAACTATTTCCGACGACAAGCTTCCAGAACCACTGGAATAGGACAAGCCACCATGAAGCTGGTTCGAGGTGCCATGGATTTAGTATTTGGTTTTCTACACGCAGAGTTAAAAACATGGATCGACATTGCGCTAGCCAAAGACAATATGTGGGACAAGTGTGCTTTCTGAATTCTGCGTCCTGAAGCTCATGCGGCTTGTCTCCAGTCAAATATTTGGCATCATTGCATGCCTGGAGCGTTTTCTTGCAGACTCGGACGAGAGAGGTGCTAGATTCTTCTACGGTCTTCTGGATAAACAGCATACACGTTTGAAAGGATCGTTTGACCGGCATGTAGTACGTCGATTGATGTGTGTCGGGGGAAGGTGTAACTCTGACTTGCATGCTTAGGCTCAACAAATACAAGGGATCGAACAAACTAAAGTCACAAGCAAGAAGCGCCAAGGAGTCGCCCACTTCATTCGTCACTTCCCTGTCTATGTGAGCAGTATCGAGAGCCAGCTCTTAGGCACAGATGGACTGGAAATTAGAACTAGCGTCGATGCTGCGTACGAACGTATCGTCGGCACTATGTTCGAGTCTCTCAAACAAATGGCGAAGATGGAAGGAGAGGGAGAGGACAAGGGTCAATTGAATTATCACGTTATCCTTGTTGGTTAGTGCAGCCTTCTTTCTTGTTTTGTTTTGGATATTAAGTTTTGGCAGAGAATATGCATCACTTCGTTGCCGAGACTGCTCAGTTAGAGTCCGGAACCGCTAGCGGATTTGTCAAGCAAGCAGAAACACTCTACGAAGAGAATTTACAGGCTTATGTCAAGATTGTGTTGCGAAGACCATTCTCCAAACTTATTGTGAGGCCCTTGAAATGGTCTGCACGGGCGATGACAGTTGACATTTTGACTCTAGGACTACTTTGAGGGCGTTGAACGTCTGCTCAAGACTACGGCTCCTACTGAAGTCTCTTCAAACAGTAACTTCAACCGCTCAGCCCTCAAGAAAGTTGTCAAGGAGTACAACGCAAAAGACGTGCGAAAACATGTCGATGTCCTTTTCAAGCGCGTCGAGAAGCACTTTACTGAGGCTTCGGAGAAGACGACAACGGAGGACTCGGGAGGTATTCCTCCAGGGACTGTCATGGTTGGGGTATGGAAAGCATGCGAAGAGGAGCTGCTGAGGATTACAGAATTGGTCTCTAAGCGCATCTCCCAGTGCTACGCTGACGCGGGCGTATCGCTGGAATACAGTCCCTTGGATGTGGAAAGTGCATTCAAACGCCATCGGGTGGGCTCATAGCATCTCAACTGTCGATCGGGAAGAGATCTTTTTTTATTCTTCGTCTATAGATTTTACGTTGTAATACTACAATCTTCTGTGTCCGTTTTGGAATTCAGGAAACACTCGGAGCTTTTTTGCAGCCGGTGCGCAGTCTAATAAGTAACAGGATGGTCAACCTGCACGTATCCTGAAGACGGCGAGGGTTCAGAAAGGGCTGGAGGAGTGCTTGCACCCAGGGACGAAAGTGCAGGAGGGTGAACATATCCTGGCTCTGGTGCTGCAGCCTGGGGAGTACCAACGCTTCTGGCAGATGGGCCCGCTGGGGTACCACCTCCTGGGGCTGCTGCCGGGTCTTGTTTGCCTTTGGACACAGCCGAGATAAGAGCAGGTCCATAAGTGTTCCACAGTCCCATGAGTGCTTGTGGATTGAGTCCTCCTTGAGGAGCACCCGGTTGGCCAGATCCAGGAGCAGGGGGCTGACCTGCGGGAGCTTGCTTGTTGCTGATACCGACGATGATATCCCAGATAGCTGCAAAGCGAGCTTGGACGAACGAGAGTAGGCTGAAGTGAACTTGTAAGTGGGTAGGTTTTGCGGAATATGTGTGACTTTGGCTCACCTAGACTGGATTTGGCCAATGCCAGCGTCAATGTTGCGCTCATTGGCGGCAAAGAAGGGTTGCAGATACATATCGTAGACCCATGTGGAGCCCTGATGTGAGAAATACATCAGTTGCGTTCTATCATGAAGCAGAAGAGTCTCACCTGTGTCTGAGGCAACGAGAGGAACAACAGTGCAACAGTCTTAATCTCCCAGTAAAATGGCAACCTGAGACAGATGTTATTCAACGACAGTTTGCAATCAAAAGAAAGTATACCTACCAGCTGAATATCCAGCCAGCGGTGTACTCGGCAGCAACCCAAGCGCCTATAATGGTCCAATACTTGGAGACTCGCTCAAGCTCAGCGTCGTTGATAGGGCGAGTCGAAAGAACTTTGTAGGTGGCAAAGCAGGGCAAGAAAAATGCGAACCAGGCGCTGTGGGTGCGTCTTAGTGTCGAGTATATTGAATAGGCTGAGAAGAAAACGTACCAAATGAGTTTAAAGATGAGAGAGAACATGGTGGTCGAGAGTAAGTTTGGGATGTCTCGCACTGCCACAAAAATATTCGACTTTGTTCTAATCTCAACTTATTTTTGGTCCAATACTGTCGGACCGCCCACACCGGGTCAACCCCCCTTAGTGGGTCAAATTTTATTTTCTCTACAGGATTCGACTCGATCCCTTAGGGAATATAGATCCTGTATTATGCAATATGTAATTATGGATTGTGAATTTCCCAGCTTTTTTGACACCATCTAGACGACTACAGAATTCTCGATTCATGGGAAAGCATCTGTTCTGCCCTCAAAATGGACCTTGTATCCTCCCTGATGAAGCAAACATTCACTTAGGGTCTCTGTGACGCTGTAAAAGCACTCAATATGCAGTCTTTCAGCCGTACTTGATTGATCCAAGGTAGGAGGACGAGCACAACCGTTTGGATACTCGAAAGAGTACTGGCGAGCTGCGTTTTTGGCCCGTCGGATTAATCTCGGAAACGAGCTGTTCAGCCTTAGATTTTGACCCGTTGTAGGCCTTTCTGGCAACCCCTTCGCACTTTATTTCTACAATGCACGGACACATCTCAGTATATGCCAGAAATTCAGGCAGCACAGTAAATAAGCTAGACTAGGCATCTGTGAAATTTGATAGGCATTTACCCCAGAGGGAGAGGCGCACCGAACTGACCAAGCCAGAATGGCCCACTAAGGGCCTATGCACAGTACTTGCGTGGTGTTTCGTTGTCTCTTGGATACAATGAATTATCCTGAATTCTTAGAGTTCCTACCTCAAGATGGCCAGCAACGTTCAATATTCTGATTTCTATTGCAGTCAAAGCTCACACGAGCGATGAGCCGGTCGATGAGCGCATGCAAACGGCATCTTGGGCCGATGGACCGGATTGCCGACCGGCCGAGTACTCAGTTCCCGACGCCAAAATGACGCATAAAATCATCCATAAAATCTGCCTGGGGATTTGGTGAACGGAAATGCCTGTCAATAAATGCGGGGGTCAAAGTCTATACTGACTGCAAAAAATAAATGTTGAGCATAGGCAGTAAGTGGGGAAATGATGACAGGATCAATTTCCCCGCCGATCACACATTTGGCATTTCCCGCATCTTGCACTGCTCCTTCGTTGTCGTTGTCCTCTGCGACATTCTCGAGAGTGTTTCCCGTGGATTCGACCAGCAGCTGAACGTCCAGGATCACTAGAACTGGCCTTCCGACGCTCTGGACCCACCATTTGACCGTGCGAGTCTTCGGTCTCGTGGTTCCCCTTCTTGATTTCAAACCTCCTTGCTTCAAACTCTCATCTTCATTGCCACCTATTGGACTTGAGGAGGCCATATCTGCGCTACGCTGTTGAAATGGATGGTTCAATGAAGAAACAAGATGATTCGTCAGACAGAAAGGATGGAAAACCCCTCAGGACACTGAACCGCGTCCCACGTAGGCCATACCTCTATTCACTTCGACCACCTTGTTGATCTGACCTTTGGATTTCACAGGTGCTTGTGTAAGCATGCAATATCTCGTCGAGTGTGCTGCTCAAGTTGATAAGTCATGATAGAACGCCTGTAGGAAGCAGAAGATGAGATGCGAGGGTGCTGACAGTCCTCCTTGCCGACGATGTAGAAACGCTGGGCTTGAATGTCTGTTCGAGAAACCCTCAAGAGAAGCTACTTTGACTGGGGAAGCAGGGCTCGAGTACGTGTCTGCATGCATTTATCAGCGGTTAAGATACTGACTCGGATTTATAGACGTATTCGCAACTTGGAGACACATGTATTTGAAATCAAACAGAGTCAGGCAACAGTTCTCGCTATATTGGCGGATATACAAGCTCACCTTCGACCTGGTGCTCAGCCTGGTCGGTCACCATCTTCGTACGCGCCGTTGTTTCAGCAAGGAACATCTCCGGCAGTTTCTTCGGTTTCTCCTAGTATTCGCGAAGATCATGTCCCCCCTTCCTCAAATAACTCTGCATATCCGCAGATAGGGCAACCCCAAATACGCCAGGGTAGACCATTGTACAATAACAGAGTCTCAAGCTCTGATCCTCAGACGTCGTACTCTAACGGCGGTGCTCCTGCTCATGCAACTCCTTCACTCCCTCCTATATCCTCCATGAACTCTCGCCCAAATTATCCTCAGCATACGCAGAGTCGAATTAATGTCCCCCTAAAACGACATCGGTCAAGCACCTTGAACTTGACCAACAGCTCGTCTCTTGAAGATGATGACGACGACGATTTACCAGCATCTGGTCTTGTTGCGCCTTGGGAGGTCTTGCGAGGACTTGCAGACGTTGCTATTGAACGTGCGGCCAAGGTAATGTTCGTTTCTCTCTGTAATTCGTAGACTAATGACAATTGCCCAAGGAGAACGGAGACCCTGGCGATATTCCCAGTAGACCTAGGACTGCAAGCCCCGACAGCGAGAGACCACCAAGACCAACAAAACGCCGCAAACGAGACGAGAATGACACGAGCCCGGTGTTCCAAGATGGTAGGCCCCTCTTTTTTTTATTACTACGCTCTACTTAGATTTGACCTTCGACCAGTTGTAACGAAGAGCATCATATCAGAAACAGATGCTCAAGAATTGTTCAGAATGTAACTTTGTCATATTAGTCCAGGAATCTGCAGCTAATAGCGCTACATTGCAGTTTCTACGCTGGATGCTCGACCTTTCTGTGAGATCTTCCTCCACCGCACGAAAAACAAGTTTACTGACGCACGCTCAGGCCCGTTTTTGATGCCCAGACGGACACTTATGAGCTATTACACGAACGTTCGCCATTCGCCGTGAACTGTATTTGCATGATAGCTGCTCGCGTTCGAGACGGTGGTACGTGATGTCCGATGTTGTATTTAGCTCATATCGTCCATCTTAACCTCATCTTAGGGAGACCTAGTCATTTATACCGAAGGTGCCTGGAGGAAGTTCAAGCAATCTCATGTGCAACTCTATTCTCTCCGGTGACCAACATTGAATCAGTTCAGGCCATGCGTACGATCATCCGATTCATGTTAATCCGTCAGGTCTGACCATTTCATAGTTCTTGTGTCCGGATGGTCGGACAATGGATGGCTCAGTGGCGGCCATGCAGTGCGTATGGGTTTGGAATTATGTATGTCATAGATGGTCGGTTCAAACTTTACGACTCACTATTTCGAAGCTCTGCACAAGGTCTGGCCAAATCTTAGGGAGAAAATCCGAAACAATGAAGCAGGTCCTGAGAAAGATCGCGAGCTAGTTGTTGCAACCAGAACATGGTTTTGTTTGTATCTCTTCGAACATCAGTGCGTTCTCGATCAACCACCCCCGAATCTGCTGGCTGACCCAACTTGATTGCGACAGGCAATCCTATGGGACTGGGCGGCCTGCTGTTCTGAAAGACGACGATAGCATCGCTCATGGTAGGCTACTTCTACAGCATCCCCTCGCCATAGAAGATGATATGCGTCTGGTATCCACTGTGGAACTTATGGCTCTCCGCGAACGTCTGCATAATTCTATGTCGCCAATGGACCAGCCTGTACGAGATCAAGATTTCGACGAGCTCAGACGTGGGGATTTGGCGCTCCGAGGGTGGTATGCAACGTGGGACCACGCGTTCTCACAAAAGTACGCAGATGCAGGTAATTGGGCGTACATCTGTGCCTAAGAGTGATAACCGATATCAGACTTTGTAGCATTTTACAGGCAAAGCTTACAATTCCAGCATATCACAGCGGAGTTATACCACAATGCGACTGCTCTACGGGGTATCCATGGCCCGGATGATGTCGAAAGAATGCCCCTAGTACAAAGGGAGCTTGCAATACGATCTATTGAAATTGCTAGGCAAGCTCTGGATATTACTGTACACTCCCCTGCATATGCAGAAGGAATGAAATATGGTACGTGTCATGTAGTGTCGCTGCAAGCCTTAGCTTATGCATTCCAGCCGTACATTACACACATGCGACAGCTACGTTTGCGGCATCATTTTTACTCAGGTTGGCGCGTCTCTTGTAAGTGTTGCTTTCGTGGAGCATACTTTCTTGCTAATTGACTACGGACAGTCCTGAGGACTGTAACCTGGACGACACTCGTAGACAGGTTGAACTCCTTGCTAACCATATGTCCCGGCGTCAGTCTTACTATTCATCCCAATCAATTTCCAGCAGCTAACAGCTTCGCGTAGTTCCCGGTCGGAGATATGCGCTTACTTTGCAGGTCATGTTGAAACGCTCCAAAAAGCGCTCAATGTCCAGATCGCCCGCTGCTGTTCGAGAAATGTATCCCTCCCCTCAACAGCCAGTGGATCCTTCTGGACAATACATGTATGCTCAAGTACCAGAGCAGCAGCAGCATCACCAACACAATCCCCATCAAGCCACGTCTCCCGTGGCGCCGTCAGGAGGAATGGGGCCAGAGAACGTTCAACAAACGGATGCTGAAAATATATGGCGAGGCTACGAGACGATCGAAAACGCTCACCTGCCCGTTTGGATGTCAGATAACACGCTGGGCGGGAATACATTCAGTCAGGATGGAATGAATGCGTTTCTACTCCCAGCTAACTACATGCCTGCTACTTCTCAGATGTGGTAAAGACGATTTTTCTGCGCTTGTCTTTTATGTACCTTTACCTTCGCTTTGCTGGATTTTGTCTGTAATTGTTATTCACAGTGTACTATAGCTGTAGGCAGGGATATGGGCAATATATCCCTGTTGGACGATTGTTTGATCTTATTTGTTTGGCTGTTGAACGTTGAACTTGGACTTCCATCTACCCTCACTCTTTTACGCCTTTCTGTGAATCTGTACTCTCTACGCCTGGCGTCTGATTTCTTCTGCACTTGTCGAACCTTCTTACTCGATACGCCTTTGGTGAAATTCGTCGATGTCTCGCTCAACACCACGCCCTTCAGCCCGTCTTCCAGTTCCACGCCAGGAGTCGTCCTCTGTAGAACATGTCGACGAAGAAGAGGATCACTATACTCCGCTGCGTCGTACTCGCGTCAATCGCCGTACCCTGAAAGTTGCGGACCAAGCTGAAAAGGATGACTACTTCTCACTTGGGAGCACTGCCAATGGCATTGGTGGCGACGAAACCGATCGACCTTCCATCGAACCCAGCGATCTCGAAAGTTTCAAGCCACCCGCCATACCTCCAATCAAGAAAAAGAAACCAATTCTTTCCGGAATCGACGCGCTTATGAACATCACTGGCATGAGGAGAAACGCTGCACTAGGACAACACACTGGAAGCACGAACGGAGTGGTTGGTAATGGCCCCAGAATCAAGGACAACGTTGAAAGTGAGTGTTAAAATCCAATTAGACACCACTGTTTGAGTCTCAACCCGTCGCTTTTAAGATCTCGATAGTCGCCGTAGATTCCTGCTTACCACCGCGAAGGCTTTACTCACCTTCGGAGCCCCCTCCCATCGGATCGAGGGCATGCTCACTGGCGCGGCTGACATTCTCGATGCCGAGGCAGGTAAGCACTACCTCCGTGCGCTCATGTCTCCTGACTTTCCCTGACCCAAGTCATCGTGCAGAATTCGTTCACATTCCTGGCCTCATTATCATGACACTCCACCCTAACTCCAGAGAACGAGCCTCGATGACTTACTACGTGCGAGGCAAAGGGAAAATTGCGTTGAGCAGCCTGCGAAAGGTCCATGATATGTATCGCAGAGTCACTCGTGACGAACTTCCTTGCTCAGTCGGAATTCAGGCTCTCCAGGGTCTTCTGAGAGCTGAACCGATCTACCATCTCTATTTCAGATGTTTCCTTGCATTTTTATTGGGCGCTCTTATCTGCGCTGTATCTTTCGGTGGTTCTCTCGTGGATATGTGGATTGCTGGTCTGTGCTCCGGAACCTTACAGTATCTTGGATTGAACGCGGCGAATAAAAGCTCCTTGTACGGAAACGTCTATGAGTAAGCTCATTCTCCATGCCTCCTTACCATTGAATACTTATACAAATCGCAAGGATCACCGGGTCGTTTGTCGTTGCCTTCGTGGCTCGAGGCTTGAGCAACGTTCCCGGTGATTGGTTCTGTTACAATGCTATCTCGGGGGCAGGTGTTTCTGTTATCCTTCCCGGCTTTACCGTTTGTGAGCCCATCACATTACGATTGGTGAAAGCGGACTGACCTTTGTCCAGTGACTAGCGCTCTTGAGCTCATGTCTCGTAACATATTCTGTGGCTCTGTACGGATTGTGTACGCTGTGATCTACACCCTTTTTCTGGTGCGTCCTTTTCACAGCAACATGAATACTAGCTCATATTGGAATAGGGATTTGGACTGACAATTGGCTCCGACACATTTTTGCAAATCGATAAAGTTGCCGCGAGAACTTACTACGTCAACCCAGCCATGAGGAATCTGACGTATGCGCACGGGCACTTCACTATGATCAATGGTTCTGCTCCCTTTGTCCCGATTCCAGGTGTACTTGGCTATGCATCGAAGACGTATGAGCAATTGCACGCAGTTCAAGGTAAAGCTCCGCCCTTTTCAAGGCTTACGGAACGCTTATCATGGACCGTCTAGGATGTTTTCGGGATCCTGATTGGCCTTGGTACAAGCTTAATTTCCAATGGCAGACGCTCTTCCTCTTGGTTCCGCTCTATACGCTCTGTTCTTCGCTGTCAAACCTGCAGTCCTGGAAATCGTGGCGACTTCCTGTCATGGTTATCTTTGCTTGTTTCTCGTTCACAGCTACTCGTGCAGCGGCTCTTGCCTTTCCTAATCGTGCAGATATCACATCTGCGGCGGGAGCACTCACCATCGGCATTTTAGGAAATGTGTATTCACGTATTAGAGGTGGCACGGCTTTCACTGCTATGGTGACTGGCGTTCTATTCCTTGTGCCGGTCAGTTCCATGAATGATAACCCGTAACTTCTTGTTCTCATCCTTCTCTTAGTCTGGCATAGCACAGAGCGGTGGCATAGGACAGAAGTTCAACAATGCGGCAGAGCAGTACTCCACTGGATTTCAGTTGGCACTGCGAATGATTTCAGTGGCCTCTGGCGTCACCATAGGACTTCTCTTGAGTCAGATCGTAGGTTCGTCCATTCCCATGGGTAGCTATTCTCCACATCTCTCATGTTGTTGGCAGTATACATCTCCGGACGTAAGAAGACTACAACTCAGTTCGCATTTTAACGGAGGTTAGCTACTGATATGAGAGGCTCGCTATTTCGATATGTATTTCTCGACTTTGACTTTGTTTTTCTACCAATTATATGAGAAATTCGCACATATCACGCCCGTGAGCTGTTTTGTTCTTCCATTTATTACGATCTGTCTGTCTGCCTTACAGTCTTAACTAATCTGAACTTCACGGAGGTCCCTCTTCTTGCTTCTCTTCTCTAGTATAAGTGTTCTCAGTGTCAGCTGCAATCTTCATTGCATCTCGCCACTCCAGATTGCCCCATACTTCTGGCCTCGCAGTTGCATCTGCGAAATCTCGAATCGCCAACGCCATTTGCTCAGCACATAGCTTCTCCGGAACATGACCTACCCCGGTAGCTAAACCAGTCAGTAGAACTTTCTGAATAAGACTACTATTTCCTTCGGCGTTGTGGTTCGCAAGCGTGTTCAGCAGAGACCACATACAGTTGTACACGATCTCGCGATTCCAGGAGACGGAGGAAGGAATGCGCATCGTGGGACATAGCGCAATGTAAGCACATCTGTGCTTATTGTTCTCGCAAGCGGTTCCTGCAAGTGGAACGAGAGTGCATGTCCCTGGTGGCGCATATCCTTTCCATTTCTGATAGAGCAGCGCCTGTGCTACTCGAGTAGCAGCGTTGTAGTCATCAGCAGGGGCTAGGGCTTCAGAGATGAAGTGGTCAAAGCTGATAAATATTATCTTAAACTGCATTTCCTGGAAATTCTGCTGGCTACGTACCCTCCATCGAGACGCCCATACGAGTTGGCAGGTGACATGATACAGTCAAAGCTATCGTGGAAATCTGATAACCCAGAGTGCACAGTCACAATCGAACTTCGTGCTTTGTCCGGGACGTGTTTCTCGAGAGCTGCGTTGAGCTCTTGGATGAGATTCAACGACCAGGACAAGAAGACAAATTCTACACTTTCCATGGTATAATATTGTCAAGCCAAGTTCCGCAGATTAGAAATACGTGTCTAAAATCGGCAAGTGCCGAGATAAATGCATAGCCATTATCAGCGTAAGTGAGGCCAGCTGCAGTCCAACATAGGTGTATAGAGTAGTTAAGTCTAAAGAAAATTAGGTTACAACACGATTAATTGAACAGGTCGGTAAGCTCCTCCATGCGACGAGCCAATAGCTCCCCCTTTGTCACATTTGTCTCCAAGGTCATATTTGCCAATGCTAGTTTCTTCTTCTGAACCTCCAATAGACGTGCCTCAATAGAATTCTCAATGATGAGTTTCACAGTTGTTACTGGGCGAGTTTGTCCCAGACGATGCTGTAAGTTTAGTGAGAAAATGTGCGCCGCAACAGTATACCCAACACTCACAATACGGTCTACTGCTTGGTTCTCCACCGCAGGATTCCTGCCAAGCGTATGTTAGGCAAAAGCGACAAAAAACGTATTGCGGAGGTCACATACCAGTAAGGATCCATAAGATATACCCGCTGTGCTGCAGTAAGATTCAAGCCAACACCTCCTGCTTTCAAGCTGACCAGCAGGACTTCGCAGTGTGGGTCATTCTTCAGGGCATCCATGGAACGCGTCCTCTCGTCTCGCTTCATTGTCCCATCCAATCTCTCATAGTGAATGCCAGCGGCCTCAAGAGCATCTTCGATCCTGTAGCAATATAATCAGATATGAAAGGTAACAGACATGAAAGAGTGCGAACTTGTCAAGCATGGTTGTCCACTGAGAGCTGTAGGAAGGCTGGTTAGAAGGAGGACACACGGACGGGAATTTCAGACTTACAAGACCACAGTCTTCGTAGGCGGATCAACGACGATATTTCCTTGACCGTCGACCATCTCGACTTCAATCGAGCTAGGATCATAGTTGGCAGACGCGGGATTCAACTTGGAGAATTGAATCAGATCACCCAGCAACGCTCTCACTTTCGTGGAAGGATGGAAGTTGGGTAAAGGCAAGCCTCTCTGCCTGCGCTCTCGCTTTCCGGCTTTCTTCTTCGTCGATCCACAATCATCAGTACAATCAGGCTTGACTTCTATCGCATCCGCCACACCTAGTGCAGTCTGGCAAACAGCGCAAGATCGGTGAATCTCGGGAGAGACATTTGGCCAGTTCGGGAAAACTGAGTGCCGATAACATACCAAACAGAAAAGGTGTTGGCACTTTGTGAGGACCGGGCGTGGTGTACAAGGGCTGCTGGCTCGGGTTTGGGTTCGCGACGATGTTCCTTTCGATTTGCGACCGCGTTTGGCTGTTCCCTCCCCCTCCGCCTCGTCCGCCGCAGTCTCTGAAGCAGTACACAGCTCGCCTCCACATTCAACGCATTGAGTAGTAGCAGAGTCGCGCAGCAAGGAAAAAATCGTGGCAGCACGAGCGAGAGTGAAGCCTTCATTGGCAATAGCAGCTACCGTCTCTTCGTATGATGCAAGCATGTCTCCATTCTGCTCCTTTCCTTCGACCAACTCGTAATGACAGCAGATCTGTCGCAGACGCAGAATTTTCTGCAGAATGCCCACGTAGTTTTTCATTACTTCGTTCTTGTCGGACATCTCATTGAACTCAGCCTTGGACTCCTTGAAGAAACGGTCGTAGATATTCTGCTCCTGCTCGTCAAACTTGAGGAGTCGCAGTTCGTCTCGTCGTGGTGGAAGAGATAGGATATGTTTTCCATCCGGTGTCTTCGATTGTTTTGTGCGACGAAGGGTGATGGTTCTCATGATTGTCTGCAATCGCGCAACCCCAAGCGACTGCCCGAACTTGACTGGAGTTCCGATGTACTCTGTCCAAACGGCTTTGTCGTCTAGCGGCTCCAGTCGCAAGAATTTGATCAGGGCAAAGACATCGTCAAGTTTATTCTGTACAGGAGTCCCTGTTAGGCATAAGCGCCGGTCCGCAATGAGATCGCAAGAAGCGCGACTTCCAACGGTACCGGTTTCTTTAATACAGCTAGAAAAGAGTAGACCATGAGGTCTTGTTAGACTGCAGAAACTTCGACATTACGTACTGAGCTTCGTCGAGAACAACACGGAACCAATGTATGCTTTGCAATGGACTACTCGCCTCGACGCCATTTGCTGCATGGGAGACTTTCTTCCGTTTCTGACCAGTCTTCTTCGGTCGCTGCTTCTGAACCAGATTGCCGTACTCATCATACTCCTGATATCCGTCAGAACTAGCCCCATCCTCCTCCTCATCGCCGCCATCCGTAATAGCTATGCTACGATTCTGCTTGGAAAACTCTGAAGCCAAGGTTGCAAAGGTGGTGATAACAGCATCGAAGTTGGCGAGGAAAGCCGGATCAGGTCGTCGCGCGTTTCCGTGATAGACATATATGCGCAGAGGTTGAGATGTGGACGTGTCCATCACACCAGATTTGGCAACATTCCCCGAACCTCCTACGACCTCCACGATCCCTCCCCAGTGCTCCCGGAACTGATCTTCCCAGTTGGCAACAGTCGAAAGGGGACATATAATGAGTGTGGCTCTGCTCCTGGCCTTAATGCGCGTAGCACGTGCATACTCAGCCTCCATACGTTCCTGAGACCGCTGGGCTTTGGCTTTGGCTTTAGCGCCAGACCCACTGGCATCGGGCATCCCCCAGACACGTCCAGAAAAATGGTCGCCATCGGGCGCAGTCGAGATGGAGTCTCCGGGTCTCGGTACGGGTTCGATTGGAACTGAGGAAAACGAGCGTGCAGCTGGCAGAGTCGAGGCGATGAGAGAAACACAAGTGATAGTTTTTCCAAGTCCCATCTGCAAAGATTAGTCAGAAAAATGATAGCTTACTATTTTTGCCGCTTACATCGTCTGCTAAGATCGCACCCTTTGGCTCGTTGGGTTGCTTGAAGACTTCCTTCTGAGTAACAACATTGACCCAGCTTTTCTGTCGAGTTACTGGATTCCTCCGTTCTTGCCACAGGGATGGGAAGTTGCCGTCTGCATCCTTCTGCTCGCGTTCGCGCTCCAGCAGGAATGTCAGAGCTTTCTTCTGATGAGGGTACAAGGTTGTAGAGATTTCAGATGCTACAAAGATAGTCACGCATATGTTCACTCCCACGATGTATTAATAAGAGCTTACCTGGCTCGGTTTCAGCCAATTCCTTATCATCTTTCATATTCTTGAACAATTCATCCACCTGTTCGCCACGCTGGACTTCTACACTCTTCCCCGCCATGCTAGGTGGCGCCCAACGATCGCATGAATTCGGGGCATATACAGAACGATCTTGTGCCAAGACCACACGGTTGTGTCCACCTGGAGGCGGGTTGTGGGGATTGTAATAATGGAAGTTATTGAGTCGCTTGACATCGCAGGGTGGGGTCGGATGGTCTAACAGATGGCCACATTGCTGTAGATAGTTGCCAACAACTGGTATATTTCCTTTGGGCGTATAGACAATCATCTGGATGGGCAGAATGGGTATCTAGACCACAGAATTAGTTGAGTGCAAAATGGAGGGATTTAATAGCCGACATACGCCAGGAGCAGCTTTGCGAACCATGGCGTCTAATCGAATCAAGCCTTTGCCAAGCATTGGACCCAACGACGTTGCCACTTTCTGTTCAATCAGAGCGAATGGTTCGCTAGGAATAATCTCTCCGCTCGGAAGCCTTCCGCCAGGTGTCTTGATGTGAATGGTGTCTGCTGCGCCCGCTTTCTGTGGAGTTTGCTCGTACTGCAGACGTACCGGAACCCATTCTTCAGCATTCATGTTCACAGGTATTAGATAGGGTAGAGGGTACATGACCAACGCTGTAGCGCTAATCTGACCAATGCAGACCGGTGTCTTGGGTGCCAAATCAGGCGGGAGAGGTGGCTGGTTGTTGGGCGTGGCAGGTGCTTGTCGCGCCATCGGAGGGGAGGGTGATCGTGTCAAGTCGATCACTTGGGGTGGCGAGAGATCTCGTAGAGACCGTGTTTGGGTCAAAGGTTCATGTTTCATGGAGCTTGACGCAGTTGGGCGTGAAGGACTTGGTTGGCGGGGAGGGAAAAATGCGGATGAGTGGGATGGACCTGCAAAAGGTGGTTTGTAATGACTTGGTGCCATTAATGGAGACGATGCAGAGGAACTGGCAAAAATGCTGGGTTCCATGTTCTGGCCATTTCCACGAAAGAAGCCTTGATGTGTTCGTGAGTACGGCGAGTTGTGAGGAGGGAGTGGAGGAAGCTGTAGTCCTGCTTTCCCTTTAGACGCGATCGCAGAGCTCTCCTGCGGAACGAAAACATTAGGCGAAACACTCGTTCTCATACGCTTCGCCGCCCTCGGTGAATCACAGCAATCGTCCACCTCTCCTTCATCGTCCAGCGTGAGGTCGATAGGATTTGACTGGCTATGCGGTCCAGGGGAAGGCGAGAATATGCTAGAAGGCGTAGCGCTGGATATGGAGGTCATGCTGTATCAGCCCCTCTGGGCAGCTGGATAGTGAAAAGCACGAGGGAGTTGGGAGAGGACAAAGCGCAGACGACCGAGGATGTAGTCAAGAAGAAAGAGCTTACATTCGCAATGGCTTGAAGCTTGAGCCCATGTCCGACTCCGACACATCCAGATAGAACACGTGGTCGGTGCTCGATTAGTCACCCCATCTCGTCTAGCGGCAGCCAGTTTGTCAGAGTACTTTTGCATTGCCTTACGCAGCACCTACGGTTCCCCGGATCCTCTCTCTCTCACACGATACAGGGCCGATGAATAACTAATCATCTTACGAATGGCATGGATAGAATTACTGAGCAATACAGTCATTACAAGTTGAACCTAGCTACATCCGTCTCGGAAGGGAGCTGTTCATCGTCTGCGAACCGCAGTGGTCGTAGGGATTCAGTCACAGTTTTAGAGTATATGAAGAGGATTACGACTTTCATCCAATCTAGATGAAAGTCGTAATCTTCTTCATATACTCTAAAATCCGTGGGATCCCGGCTTAAAGTGTTCACAGGCAAGAACATCGCTCGATCCCCGAGTCCGTTCTGTCAAGTCCAACCCATGGCGTAATAAGCTTGACGAGCAGCAGCCTCCTTCGCGATTTGCTTACTACTGCCGGTTCCCACACCTTTCGGAATGCCGTTCACTGTAATAGGTGGGTCAGGCAAAGTGTTGATCGCTCTCAGGATAACGGGTTACCTAAACACTGTGTTCTCCACTGTCCTGCGTGCGGAGGACCCATGAACTCGTCAGGGTAGTTTACCGTCACTCGCCTCTGCGCACACATCTGATTGAAAAGCGGCAAGAATGCCACGGGTGATTGGGCAGGAAACATGAAAGGTTTAGAAGCCATGTGAGGTGGAGGCTGCCTAGAAAAGGCGGGGCTCGAAGCAGACGAGAAGGAAGGCTGAGTGCCGAAGAACATTGCTGTAGGCACTTGTCCAGAAGGTAGTGGAGGTGGCGGGATAGATGGAGCCATTGACATCACACCTTTCATCTTCTTGGATGGAGGGGTGTACGAAGGAGGCGGAAGCTGCTGCTGCGATTGCGCTATGCGTGTCGGAGCGGGTGAAGACGATGTACTACGAGCAGGTTCAGGGACCTTCAGGAGCGAACGGACCCAGCTTAGGACTGCATCCATCCCGCTTTCTTCATAGATGGCACCTATATATGCGTTAAAAAGATTTCTCGTTTCCTAAGCCCTTGGTTCGATATTCTTAGACAGACCGGAAAAAGGCAATGAGAACATACGTCGGGATTGCTCAGTGACTGCACGGCCTCTGGGTGGCATCGGATCTTTTCTCGCAGACCGTACGTGGCCACCCAATTCTCGAAATTTGGCTCGGAAAGGATCTCTTCGCGCTGTTTCTGTGGTTCGATATGAGCGCAAGTAAAAACGTCTTTGAGAGATTAGCACAGACATTCATGCTTTCCACGTCTTCCATCGGGCGCATCTGGAAGAGTGCGATAGCTACCGAGGCATCCAAGACACTCGAACCTAGGGCGCAAAGCCTGGCATTATCTTCTGAGTCAGGTCCTCGTCGAAGAGTATGGTGCGTAAAAACTTGGAGGATGAGCTCGCCCTTGATTCTGGGCAATTCAGGCAAGCTATTCGTGCGTGCACGTTTGAGTGTGGATTGCATGAGATGACTAAGCTCTTGACTGCGAATTCCGGAAAGCTTATGTCCATGATAGACCGTGGTCTAGACCATGCCATGCATTCTATGATGCACAACTGGTATGGTTGCCACCTTTTAAAGTTCAAGATAAGCGCTCGTACTTTCTTCAAGGCTAAAGTATTATAGTCCATATTAGATACGATGCATAACAATACATAAGGCAAACTGATACACAAGCGTCCATGATATTTAAACAGGATAACGATACAGAGGGCAAAGAGGAATATCAATTTACACGTTTCTTCGTCAACTTCTTCTTTTTGTTCTGCTCGATTTGTTGAGCAGGCAGGGCCATGGGAATGGCTGGGTAATTCTGGTTCATAGTGGCCCTCTTCAGATGGTTTCGATCTGAGGGCCTGCCGGTATATGTAGGATGCTCAGAGCTCTGAGGCACTCTGTGCATCACAGCGGAACTTACAGCAGTACCGTTGAAAGGTGTATGCTGTGACTGCTGCAACGGAGGAGGCATGACGAGTTGTCTTGGTCGGTGGCTGGGCTGAGGAGGGATAGATTGGGATTGAGGTGCCTGATGGGAATAGTACATTCGCGAATTCGGCTCAGGCCTGTGTTTATAACTCTGAGGCATATGTGGCTCAATTCCTGGACCTGGTCGGGCTTCGTAGTGATGTGCCATCGGAGGAGGTTGGTGGCTTGGTTGAGATTGCATGGGTGGCTGATAAGGTGCCGCTTGTGCAGGAAAATGAGATGAATGCACAGGAGACTGTTGACTGTGCTCAGCGGGAGCAGCGGGCGTCGCTCGTTCGTGATACTGGGTGCGAGGGTCGAATTGGGGTCGAGGGCTTCGCATGCCTCCATAGGCATCTTCGTAGTTCGGTGGGGGACTATATCGCTGAGGCATACTTCCAGGTGGTCGGTGGGGGTTGAAAGGTTCAGGGTGAGGAAAGCGGGTTTGGGGAGGACTCAATTCTGGGGCCGTTTGTCTATATGATGGGCGAAGCGCAGGAGGGAGCATATCTCTAGCAGGGGGTTCTGGCCGCCTATGCACTGGGGGTGGTGCCAGTTGATATGCAAAGCTCAACGGTACGACCTCCCCAACTTCAAAGCCTGTTCTTGTATGGGGTTTCCGTGTCGCTTTCTGATTGTCGAATAATTAGAAGCTGAAAATTGTGTAGATGTTTATGACGCACTCACAGATTCGGGATTGAGACGGGTCGGCGAGTCACCAGCGTTCGGTGGGGTATGCATTTTCTTTATCGCTTCATAGGGCCCATCGTGATGAATCTGGAGACCAGTTGGATTTGTCCCATCCAGAACGTCAACGGCATCAATGCCCGGACGCACATCCTGGCTGCGATGTGACTTGTGAGCAGCACCGGACGCAGCTAACGATAATGATGGCTTGGATGGCATGGTCCGTACACGGGATATACCTGATGGTCCTGGAGTTGGCTCTGGGACAGCGACATCGACTGGGCTTTTCTGTTTGGCGTTGTTCTTTGGCTTCCCGAACAACATGGCGCTAGAGGTGGCTGCTTCTTGTGAAGAGTCTTGTGGTGGTGTTAGAGGACTAGAGACGGATGCTAGGATAGTATTGCCTCGGGTGCTGGGCTTTAAAGGTGGTGGACGCTCGGACGGTTCTACGGATCGTTGCAGACGATTAGGCGAAGAATGTTGGCGAGTAAGACATTTAGCTGACCTGAAGGATCTGGATTGGCTACAAAGTAGAGATGCGTGCGAGGATCAGACGAGAAAGCGGGGTCGTTGTAGAAGTCTGTAGATTTGACTTGGGTTGCATAAGCTTTGGCTGGAGTGCTGTCGTTGCTCGTGGAAGCAGAGGCCGTTACACCCGTGATACTGGTAGATGGCCTGGAAGATGAAGCTCGTGACGTTACTGTGAATGAGGCTTTCTTGGATGTCTGCCCTCTCTTTAAAAGTTGCGAGGTAACTCTATTCGGTCTCTGCGTCTCTCGTGATGGACCGTCAAATGAAGTACTAGGTTGCTGGGAATCCAGGCTGGGTTTGCGTTTGTGAGTGTTTCGTGAGGACGTCAGGTTCCAGGGAATGCTGAAAGGCATGATGGAATGCTAATGAGGGTAAGCTTGCTAGTTTTCGGAGAGGATAGCGAGCGAGGACGTCAAGGCAGTGATAGTAGGTGTTCGACAATGGGATCTAATTTAAAATGCACGACAAAGGCGGTACGCTTTATTGTTGACACGTGATGTAAAACCCTGGAGGCGCCTGGCGAAAGACTCGGAATCGTTGCAAAACTCCGAGATATGGTACCCCGTTAAGCAACGCAATTAATTTTGAGCAAGCTTGCCAGCAGGCCACATTTTTCGAAGGTGAAAGACGTCTCCTGAAGACTTTGATTATGGTAGTCTAAGTCAGGGTAATTGTGTTGTCACAACAGTCACACAATCGGTCGCCAACTTTGATTGCAACTCTGTCGTCGTCGTCAACCAGTCGTGCATCCTGGTGTTCTTTCGTCTCCCTGCATTCACATCACAGGTGGCCTTCCCAAACGCTTCGTCCAACGTTTGAACGGCTATATTTGAGGCGTCTTCCAGCGAGTTATCGCTTGCCTGTACGGCGGCAGGCTATCTCATCTTAACTCTCGCCATACAATACTGTCAATATACCGTCCATCCTAGGTTCTCGGACGCGCAGAATGTGCGGTCAACCGTTCTGTCATGGATTAGAATCAATATCTAACGTTTTCACAGGTCCTTCTTCAGCAGGAAGAAGCAGCAAGCGCCTGCTGCACCCCAGCCGCCAGCTAATGTTACTGTAACAACTACTCCATCCCAGGCATTGGCTCAACTGTCAGGCCCCGGCTCCAAAGACCTAAATGGTACGCCCATGCAAGGCCCTGCTCATGCAGTCAAAGAGTCGTATGCATCTCTTCTACATTTCTTTCCTTGCATCTCGTCTAATAACCGAATTTCCAGCTTGTCAGGAAGTTTCACCACGAATGGCCCACAGCCAGTAGTCCAACCACGAATGGCTAATGGAATTAGTGTCTCACCAACACCTCAATCAGCATTGGCCCAATCTCAGACCCAACAACAAATACAACAGCCGCCCCCTCAACAACAGCAGCAGCAGCAGCAACGCCCTTCTTATCCATGGTCTGCCAGGCGCTTCACCCTTCCCCCACCAATTGTACTGAACAAGCCTGGCATGGCTCCTCCAACTGCACCGTCGCCATCCCCGTTTCCTCGATACGGTCATGCCGTTCCCGCGACCTGCACTCCATCTGGAGATCTATACCTCTTCGGAGGCCTGGTTCGCGAAGCGGCCAAGAACGATCTATACCTATTCAACGCACGGGAATCATCTTTTACTCTGCTGCAGACCGGCGGTGAAGTACCGTCGCCGCGTGTTGGACATGCTTGTGCCATTGTCAGCAATGTATTGATTGTTTGGGGAGGGGACACTGCAGCAGACCCGAAAGGTCGATCAGCTAATGGACAAGATGACGGCCTTTACCTGCTTAACTTGGGTGCGTAACTGATTCTGTGTCGGAGAGGAAAATGTTTACTGACAATATTTTCAGTTTCTAAGGAGTGGACAAGAGTGTCGGTATCAGGACCTAGTCCAGTGGGTCGGTACGGGCATGCAGTAGCGATGGCCGCAGTGTCGAAATTTTTCGTTTTTGGTGGTTTAGTTGACGGGCAATTCCTGAATGACCTTTGGGCATTTGACCTAAATTCCCGTGCGTAGTAGGCCATGATGAGATTCTGCGAGAACTAATGGATTTTCGGCCACAGTGAGGACGAAAGCCGCATGGGAGTCATACGAACCTGCACCAGGCTCGAAGCGTCCACGTCCGCGCACGGGTCACATCTGCGCTACGCATGGGGATCGCATTATAATGTGTGCCATATCTCTGCCTTATACTCACATAGCCGCTGACTCTCCTTCCAGTTTTGGCGGAACAGACGGCCAATACCATTACAATGATACATGGGCATTCGACTTGAACACTCGAGTGTGGTCAGAGCTGAACTGTATTGGTTTTATTCCTTCACCACGTGAAGGCCATTCTGCCTCTATCGTAGATGATGTGATCTACGTGTTTGGTGGTCGTGGTGTTGACGGAAAAGACTTAGGCGATCTGGCCGCTTTCAAACTCTCAAGTACGCATGCAATTTCATCCTTGGTACATGCATTAAGCTAACTCTGACCTGCAGATCAGCGATGGTATATGTTCCAGAACATGGGTCCTTCCCCTAGCCCGCGATCTGGCCATGGAATGGCCTCAGTAGGCCAGAAGGTGTTTGTGATCGGTGGTGAATCCTTCAAACCTTTGAAGTCGGAGGACCACGCATACATACATGTGCTTGACTCTAGTGAGTGGTTGTTTTTAACTCCGTTTTCAGAAGTCCCTGCTAATGTCTCCCAGAACATATCAAGTATCCGGAGAAGCCTCCTCCCGGCCCTGCAGCCCAACCTCAAAGTGCCATTCGCAAGTCTGTCCTTCCAACATCCCAATCTCCTACACCCCAGCAAGGGAATCCGTCGTCAAATGGATCTGCTAGTTCGCATCTAGGGCATGCACGGTCCTTATCTCCCCTTCAGAACTCGGATAACGAGGACAGGCGTGCGATTTCGCCAACAAACTCTCGTCAAGGACATATTGTTAATGGAGGCCCTACGCATCAACCATTTCCAAGTGGTAGCAGCACGAAAGGAAAGGCACCTACGCGGCCCAAACGCGATGACGATGATGTGCTTCCGACAGACGATAGTTTGGATATCAGTACATCGGAATCATTCCCAAGGAGCGATCGGCCACTATCCCCTGAGCAAATGGCTCGTGCACGTAGTCCAGGCCAGTATAGCGTTGCTAGTCGTGCAATGTCGCCCACTGAATCTGGCGATGCTCCGAACATCATGACGCTCAACGGGGTACAAGGACGTTCGTCACCCCAAGTCGAACCTCCTAAACCTGCTGAATCATTCTATAACCCTCATCCCCCTGGTGTCAATGGTTATGCTCGACCAGGGTCGCGAACAGGTCAAGGATCAGTGGGAAACATTGCTGCAGACCTTCTCAGAGATTTGAAAGTGAAAGAAGCCGAACTGGAGGGAGTCAAGAGAAAAATGAGTTGGATGAAGGAGGCGTTAGCCAAAGCTACGCGATCTGGATATGTCTACGTGGAGCGTGATGGCAGCACAGACTCATCATCTGCATCTTTAAGTAGCGATGATTCCCTCGATGAGAACTCACAAACCGACCGTGCTCTCAAATTCAAACAGCTGAAAGCCCAGCTTCAAGTGAGTCGAACATGCTGTTACATATCTTATATTATGCTGACATTCTTGTGCAGTCGGCCATGGTCGAGCAAGCAAAGGCGGCGTCTGATCAACTGCTAAATGCCGAACGCATGAAGGCAAGCGCAGCTCAAGAGGCAGCCTACTATCGTGCCAAATTAGCTGCCATTGAATCATCCAGCAGCTCTGATGTTCAACGGCTCGATCGCCAGCGCATTGCTGAGCTTGAGCGAGAACTAGCATCTCTTGCCGGAGATCGTTGGGTACAAGATAAGCAATTTCAAGAGCTGAAGGACTCGCTAGCTCTGCAAACGACGTTGTGCGAACAGGCTGAATCTCGAGCGGCAGATGCCACCAAACGCGCAGATGCACTAGAGGACTCACACGAGCGTGCAGTTCGCTCCCATGCCGATGTTCAGCAACACAAGATCGTGCTGGAGGCCCAACTTCGAGACCAAGCTGATCGCTTATTAACGTCCACGTCAGGGTTTGGGCAAAGTCAAGCAGAGCTTGCCAGTCTACAGAACCAGATCGAAGACCTTACGCTGTCGCGCGACCAGCACATTCGTGTCCTCGACCAGACGCGGGTTGCCATGCAGGCTGCTCATATCCGCGCGGAGGAGATCGATAGTCAGTATCAGCGAGCAACGGAACGTATTGCCATGCTAGAAGGGGACATTGCCGAGTATCGTGGCGATTTGGAATCAAAATCGCATGAACTGGACACGGTGAAACAGCGGCTTGCCGATGTAGAAAACTCATGGGCTAAGTCCCGAGAGGAAGCTGATGCATTACGGGCTGCAACCACTGGAAGTTTGGGCCAGCTACTGGATTCTCACCGAGATATCAAGAGCGACGAGGAACGCGTTGCCCGCGTTCACGAGGAAAAGATGGAAGCTTTGGTCACAGAAGCAGCGTCTTTGCGTGCTATGCTTAAAGATGCTTCCCAGCGCCTGGAAGAGACCGACAAGCAACTTTTGGATGAGAGGCGGCGGGTCAATGACACCCATACCGAAACGGCACATTTACGGGCTCAAGTTATCGGGCTTCGAGGACAGCTCTCCAGCGAAGTTTCGAATGCGGGTCGACTTCGTCTTGAATTGGCATCCAAAGAATCACAGCTCCGAGAGAAGATCAAGGAGACTTCCAATTACAGCATCAAGCTGACGATGTTGCGCAACTACGCTTCTGAAAACGGCGTAGATGTTGATGAAGATGCGATGAGGTCAACTTCGATCAGTCGGAATGCGTCTGCAGTCACTTCAGAGTTGGAAAGCAAGCTGTCTGAGCGTACTAGGCTACACGAAGCTGCAGAGCGTGAGCTCTCTCAAGCACTGCGTAGACAGCAAGACGCAGAGACTCAAATGTCTTCGCTTTCTCAGCAGCTGGCACGCGCTCGGTCCCCTATATCTCGCGAGTCGCCAGATCTGGAAGCGCGTGCAGTAGAGGCTGAACGTAAGCTGGAAGAGACAGAGAAGAGCTATAAAAATAGGATGGCCCAGATGGAAGAAGACTATCAGTTGGCTGTGCACTATGTGAAGTACGTGGCATATTTTTCCGATACTATATATATTCTGATTTTGGTGCAGAGGGACTGAAAAAATGATGCGCAGAATGCGGGATGAGCTGACGAAACAGAAGAACACTGGTGGATCAGCAGAGAATAAGGAGCTCCAAACTCGCATTGGATCCTTGGAAAGGGACATCGAAACCCTGCGCGACAATTTGGTGACCTCTCAGCGTGAATCTGATGATCGCCTTACGCAGATCGAAGATCTGCAGCACGAGGTGGAACGCTTACAAGCTTCCCTTTTAGTTGCTCGAGGAGGTAGCGAGGAGACTGCGCTGGAGAAACTCAGCAACGATAACACCCGCCTCCGCCGCGAGAACGAACAGCTTTCTCACAAGATCGAGCTGCTTCTAGAAGTCGACCAACCCTCGTTCGGCCGAAGACCCATGTCGGGAGGTTCTGCTCGTCGCGCAAGCACGACCAGCTCTGAAAATGCTCTCCAGACCTTCGAGCATCTCGCAAATGAGCTAGATGATTGGCAGCGGCAATTGGCTGGCTCTGCAGGCAGTCGAAGACCAATAAGCGAATATGAGCCAGATCATTTCGGCGCTGAGCGGGTCCGGTCTCCACATTCATAGTGCCTGCTGTGCAGCCCTTCTCTCATTTGACATTATCTATTGCTCTACCTTATAATCAATACCCTCTCGCTCTGGCCTCTCCGCCCCCCCTTCCACTCGTTTTCATTCTTTGTTACTTCACTTCTTAATGCTCTGTTCGCATGTTATCGTCGATAATATATGTTTCGTTTTTAAATGATGAACTCGGTCTCGATTACAGGAACCAAAGCGATCCAGCTCATTTACTGGCGATTGTGTAACAAGAATGTCAATCATTCACTCCTAAGAGGACAGCCAGGATTGATCTACACTGTCGGGGGTAGGTTTCGTTCGACGAGGGAGAAACTCTATCCTTCCTGTATTCTCGTCCACATCTTCTCCTAACCTAGGAGCGTGCATATACCCACTACGTGGAGAGTTTCAAAGATGTTCGTGTTAACGAAACAAAGTGAATGCTTACATTTCCTTCCTGCATGATTCTTTTACCTCGTCGAACAATGACAAGCGCTGTGCATTTAATGAGAGGATAGAATTGCCTTCCTTCAGCCGCTTGTTAACCTCCCGGAAGTGTCGATATAGCCAGAACTGCCGATCGCATACGGTGGCCGTGTCGCCGTACGCACTCGTAAGGGGTAATGTTCGATAAATATCTGATTGACTGGGGAGTTCTGGATCTCTCCAAGTCCGATTTCCAAACCTGACACGCCCTCGAAAAATAAGAAGCAGTATAAGACAGATGCAGACAACCGAGAAACGCAGATAGTAGTGCTCACCATGCTCCCAAAATCGTGCTTGTTCGACATTCGCGTACAGTACAGGGCATTCGGTCTCCAGCCTTCCTTTCTCTGCGCTCCTTGGTTCGTCGGTCCTTTTGAGAAAATCATAACTCCATAGGCACTGGTGTATCTCAACGTCGGCAAAATCCACCACCATGTATTTCCCATCCTGGACCAAGATGTTACGCTCAGCAAAATCCAAGGGCGCGACACCTTCTTTGTGTACTCGATGCACAGTATGCAGAATGGTAGCTCTAGAATGTTTGATTAGCAGATGTGAATATTGTGCGGCATTAGCTCCAATGTACTCACTGCTCCGACTGTGGCATGGATTCAATGTAGCGGCCCACCTGTTCGCCAAAGGCTTGCAGCATCATGCAGGGTATCTCCTTCCCATCGGTATCATCACAGTAGTACAGGCCATAGAATTTTGGCACAGCGTCTCCTCCTAGACCGGAAAGCTTGGAATCGTAGACAAGGCTCTCTGCTCCGAGGATATCAAATGAGGCAATCTTGAGCACAACACGGTCGACGTGTGTTCCGTCGCTATCTGAGAGAGTACCACGGAAGACAGTGGAGTAATCGCCTTGGTGCAGAATCTTGTCGACATCGACGCGACTGTTCGGTTGGACTAGTCTTGGAATATCTGAGTTTTCGCCATCCCAGCTATCCGCATAAAACATGCATTTAGGCGAGCCTTTCAGTCGAGAGGTCGGTCCTGCTTGGAGAACAGATCGTGGCTTCCTGTCCACTTTGGAGAAATCAAAACATATCGAGCGGGTTTGGTCTGGCATCCAGTTGACAGTTTAGTTCAAACCGGGAGTTGAGCCTGCTGTAATTACATAAAACGAGTCCGGTTCATTCCCCGACTCGGATGGTGCCCCCTTGCGCCAATGTACAACTTGACTCCTTTCGCTGCTGTCGAGATCCTCCTAAGCGTCTACCATTCCTTCGAGTTCTTATGCTACTGGCTTTCTATCAAGCTCGATGACGAATCCTAACATCTTGAGCGTGATGGAAGATACATAGTGACCAACAGCCAACCATCCTACCACACGCTCCAATGCGTGCGCTAGCTCAGCTGTTAGAAGATCCTATCGCTGGTTTGACGGAGGCGAACCAAATCTCCCGTAGCTCTGCCATATATCCTCAAATGGTGACTAAAGATGTCTCTAGCTCTACCAGAGCGCCAACGATCGAGGAGCGTGAACTAGGACTCGAAGACTCTGATTTGGATGCCCTATCCGCACTAGTCTACGCACCACGCATGAATCAACGGATTACCGCCGCCTTCAAGAATGACAAAAGGTTCATCGATTTCTTAGCAGCTCAGGGCGCAGCAGGCACAGAGGAAATGCGCCGATTTGCGACGCACATACATTCTAGCGAAATTGCGTTTATTCTGTGTCCTGAAATCTACTCGGAACAATGCGTTCAGAACTGGGTCATGACTGTCATGCTGTACCCGGCTCCTCTCGTGCTTCGCGCCTTCATGAACCCAAACCTTTCGATGGACGAGTTGAAGCTTGTCGATACACCATGCTTCGCGTCGTACACAGGACCCAAGACCAGACGTCCAGCTCATCTATGATATGCTGCTCTCAACCCTGGAACTCAAAACACAGAATGCGCTACCCCCCGAATGCCTTGATTTTGTTTGCCAGATCGCTGGGATGATGAAGACTGGGTCATCTGTTGCTCCAATCCCGTTTGGTTGGCCAACCCCAGACTCAACAGAGCCCATGAATACGCTGGCCAAGGTCATGGTTCAGGTGCGTAAATGTATTTCGTTGTGCGGATGGATTGACTTACGCATATGATTTTTAGATCTGGTCTCAGATGGAGATTCACTCCGTATACACTGGGATGCTCTCATCATTTACGTCTACGACATTCACTTACCGCCCTCCTAAAGACAAAGCGTATCATCGTCCAGGCGTGCTGTATATATCGCAGCAATTCAGCCTTGACGACCTAAGCGTTCTCGACATCGCTGCCTTTTTCGCATTTTCTCTGGGTTTGTTAGAAGTTGATCCCATTTCTGAAGAAGACGCGATTTTTCTGCAAAGCGAAGACGTATGGAAGAAAGTGAAGGCCGCTCTCGCAAAATGTGACATGGGTTTACCGAGAAGGTCAGCCATACAGCATAACAATCCCGCAGATGTCAATAACAGATGGTGGGTAAAATTTTACTACAGGCGCCAATCCAAAGCCTAACAAGACGTATATCACTGCTTATGCTTCGCTTTTCCGTGATTCTCATGGTCAAGGCAAAAGAGCACGGGACGAAGCTAATCTTTCCTGTTAGTGCCATGTTCTGGGGACTATGTATCTTCTTATCTGACTGTTTGGTTTTCAAGCCGAAGAACCCGAGGACGACAGTACACCCAAGACCCATACTCAGCGTACTGGGACAACACGTGAAGATCCCATCACACCGACTACGTCCAAAAGACAACTTCGGACTAGGGACTGCAACGGGAAACGCCTAACACGGGAAATCCGCTTTCGCACCGCCAAAAACGGTACGGAACGGAACGGTCTTTTTCTCACGGTCAAACGGTGAAACCGCGAAAAGCCGTTCTAAGAGGCATCATTTACCTTTCAGGCTTTTCTAGTGTTTCCTTCTTCTATGTAGTAGTCTAGATGTCCGAAACTAGAACAGTTTGCTTCTGACTATTGCTCTGCGCCAGGTATGTTCTCGCCTGCATGTCACATCCAGCTGTTTAAATTATGAACGTAGCAACATCTGTCGATGCGGAACGAGCTTTCTCTGAAGGTCATCGAGAGCCAATGAATTTCATGCAACACAATCTCGGGTGGCACTTAGGCTTTCAAGGCCTCTGGTACTAGGATCATGGGCCGATACTCTGTTTTTCGATATCGCATCTGCAGTAGATATTGTTGAAGCAAAATTACATCCAACGTTACAGAGCAGATCTATGTAGCTTATTATTTTCTCAAAAATCTATGTACCTACGTACGCCCTACTAAGAATGTTCGAGCGTGGCAGCGTGGTCAGAACCTGGCTAAACAACGCTAAACAACGCTAACACGGTTTTCCGTGGTCTTTCGCGGAAAATTTCCGTACGGTGTTCATTTCAATCTTTCGCACGGAACGGTGAACGGAGGTCTCCCGTTTGAACCGTTGCAGTCCCTACTTCGGACTCGAAAGAAGTCTTAGCTGCGTATACGTGCACACACTGGTCTTGCACAGTCTATTGTTTGAGTTGGGGCTGTTTGTGTCTTGCTATTACATGTGTGGACGCTTTGGTTGTTATTGTTATACATCTACTTGTGTGTTGGTGTGCATCCCTACTCGCGCGCTCTTCCCCGGATCCAGGCTGATCATCTAGTCCCACCATTGTCAAGCCTGATGAAACCTTTCACGTTCATCACTTCGTAGAAGGGGCATGTTCCTCGTCGGAGGCCTCTCCCCTCTTTTTCTGTCTGCGGAGGTGGAATGCTATTTGCACATAGGAAAGGGTAGACCTCACCGTTTGAATAATGAATTTGCTCTCGATGGCAAGACTCAAAGCGTTATGCGTACTATGTACAACAAGGATGTCAATTCTCCACTTTTAATATAGTACAGATCGAATGTGTGGGGGCTCCTGGAGGTGCGCATGTGTCTAAGGATCAAACTGCATTGTCGGGGGTGGCTTTCTTTCGACGAGGGAGAAACTCTATCCTTCCTGTATTCTCGTCAACATCTTCTCCTAACCTAGGAGCGTGCATATATCTGCTGCATGGAGAGTCTCAAAGATAGTCATGTTGACCAAGCAATTTAGCGCTCACATTTCCTCCCTACACGATTCTTTTATCTCGTTAAACAACATGTTGCGCTGTGCATACAGTGTATCAATGGGAGTGCCATCCTTCAATCGCTTGTTGACTTCTCGGAAATATCGATATAGCCAGAACTGCTGATCGCTTTCGGTAGCCGTGTCGCCATACGCGCTCGTAAGTGGCAGTGTCCGAAAAATGTCAGATTGACTAGGAAGTTCTAGATCTCTCCAAGTCCGATCTCCAAAAATCACCCGTCCTGGACAGATGGGAAGCATGAAACGGATGTAGATATTAACGAACGCAGACAGTAGTGCTCACCATGCTCCCAGAATCGTACTTGTTGGACGTTCCGGTAAAGTACAGGACATTCAGCCATCAACCTTTCTTTCTCTGGGGTCCTTGGTTCATCGGTCCTTTCGAGAAAATCATAACTCCATAGGCACTGGTGCGTCTCAGTACTGGCAAAGTCTATTACCATGTATTTCCCATCCTTGGTCAGAATATTATGCTCGGCAAAATCCAAATGTGCAACACCCTGTTTGTGTACTCGATGCATGATATGTAGTACGGTTGCTCTAGGGCGCTTATTGAGCAGATGTAAACATTATGGGGACACTCGCTCCAATCCACTCACTGTTCTGACTGTGGCAAGGATTCGATGTAGTAGCCCATCGATTCGCCAAAGGCTTGGATCATCATGCACGGTATATCCTTCCCGTCGATATCTTCGCAATAGTAGAAACCATAGAACCTAGGTACGACGTTTCCTCCGATACTGGAAAGCATGGTGTAGTAGACAGCGCTCTCCTCACCGAGGATGTCAAATGAGGCAATCTTGAGCACAACACGGTCGACGTGTGTTCCGTCGCTATCTGAGAGAGTACCACAGAAGACAGTGGATTTTTCGCCTTGGTGCAGAATATTATCAACGTCGACGCGACTGTTTGGTTGGATTAGTCTTGGGATATCTGAGTTGCCCTCGTCCCAGTCATACGCATGGAATATGCAAATAGGCGAGCCTTTCAGGCGAGAGGTCGGTCCCGCTTGGAGTATAGACCGTGGCTTCTTGTCCACTTTGGAGAAATCAAAACATATCGAGCGAGTCTGGTCTGGCATGAGAGATGAAAGTGCGCGTGTCAGTTGTGATTCAGACTCCGACACCTTTCCCTGCTGTGTCCTCAAACACACTGTTCATGCCCTATCTTTTTGCGTAAAGGCTGATAAATGAACGGAATTGACATTGCAGGGTCTCAAATTCGATCTTCATCTACTGATAGAATTATTTACTATTTAGGAGGCACCGGCTTGCTTTCAATATGCAATACAAGTCTTGGCGCGTCTGGGTCGAAATTTCAATACCCCAGTAATTTTGTTCTGGCCTTTACTCCTCGTCAAAGCCCACATTCCTTGTAACCTCACCCCATACCTCCAGATTTTTGCTGTGCTGTAGGGAAAGGAAGAATCAGAATACTGCTTGCACACAAGAAAAAGGGGAGAAAATCTCACTCTGGCCCAACGCGATCTTAAATCGTTCTCTGCATCCTGACCCAGCAAAAGAATCCACGGGAAGCTCTTTCCTTCCGCCACCCCAGTCCCTTTCACAATATCCACAAGAGCAGACATTGCTTTCACAGGATTTCCAGGCTCCTTTCCTGGAATAGATTGGTAAGCGCTGATAGCGTTCTTTCTTGTGGTATCGTAGTCTTCAATGTTGTTTTCTGTGAAGAACGGGATGCTATACATGCCTACATGTACGAGGTCAGCATAGAAGTATTCCAAGGTAGATGTCTCGCTCTTACCTTCGGTTCTGAACGAACCAGGGCAGACAATCAAGATTCTGATGCCAAAAGGCTTTACTTCTATGGCGAGACTTTCAGTCAATGCTGGCAAGCTATATTAGGGATTTTTAGGCATGGAGGTGTGCTGTGAACGTACTTTTAACAGCAGCCTTAGAGGCTGCATAAATCCCTAAGAAGTCGATAAGCTTTTTCGTGACGCAGAAATGGAGAAATTGGATTTGTGTCACCTATTCCCTGTGGTTGAACGACGTGTATTAAGTGACTTGATTGGAAGGACAATAGTGTTTGTACTCACGGGTGTCACTTCCGATCTCCAGATAGAGCGACTGGAGACAGTGATAATCGTCCCAGATTTCCGAGAGCGCATGTGTGGGAGAACGGCATGCGTGGTTTCCATTACACCAAACACGTTCGTCTCAAACTGTTCTCGGATGAGCGAGACGCTGGTCAGAATGGATGAGTACGAACATGAGAGGTAGTAAACTGACAACATACCCAGCTTCTTCAGACAATCCTAGATATCCATTTCCTAGTAGAAATCCACTGTGATATAAAAACAGAAGGACGATCGTTCAACTGAGATACAAACCTGCATTGTTCACTAGGCAGTCAATACGACCCCAGATCTGGCACGCATTGTCCACGGTCTCTTTTATCGTTTTCGCGCCGGATTTAATATCTAGCGGCAGAAGTCGAAGGTTTGGGTTTGCTTGTAGTGGCAAGTATGTTTCGTTCAGTTTAACTTCAGAACGCGCGGTGGCAATGACCTTGTCTCCTCGCTCAAGCACAGTTGTGACCAAACGCTTGCCGAATCCCGATGTGGTGCCTGTGGGACATCTAAACATCCAGTGAAATGTAGGGATGGATGATAGACAGACCTGTGATAAGCCATACAAGCTGTGGGCTCTGGGCGTTCGTACTCATCGTCTTAGCTCAAGGACCAGAGGGATGGGTATGGTCGAGTCACTTTGGATGTTTCAGCCTCGGACTCTTATATAGATACCACCAAAGCATTATAAATTCATTCATTCCACGTAATGACATTTGTTGTTTCCTCCGAATCGTGGTCACGTTTGCGATGGAGCATTAGCCGGTCGCGATTGGGGAAGAGGCGGTTGCAGTCTGCAAGGGGGGACGGGTGCTTGTCAGCTCAGTCCTTGGCAAATCTGCTTGGAAATGCACCTGCAAATGCACATATAAACAATGCAGTTCTAAGCATAACCAGGCGTCAGAAGTTGACGCTTGAAATATGAGAAATCAAACGGAAATGTACTCCTCAGGCGACGTGACGCGGGCGATGCTTTCTGTAGCTTTGACCTGTTCTGGAGTAGTGTCGACTAGTGGTGTGGCTGTCAAATCCATTCTCAGATGCGCCGAACCCTGTCTACGCACCGTCTTGGATGCCAGGAGTCTGAGGCAGGATGGAGGGCAGCAGCGACATGGTTGACCAGATCAAGCGAATCGTAGGTGATCGTCCGCGTGGGTTTAACAGTGACGCCCATTGCCATGCCATGCTCAAGCCTCGCATTCTTTCCTTGACACCGCTCAGATCAATGGACTCTTCCCACTCAAAGCCTCTCGTACGCTGGTTT
>Ga0247730_1000201_pt1 | contig 55994 bp, 41 predicted proteins | sample UWRJL073202C2_FD_180959 | JGI IMG/M metagenome (GOLD analysis project Ga0247730, IMG submission 180959) | Plant litter microbial communities from Arlington Agricultural Research Station in Wisconsin, United States - UWRJ-L073-202C-2 | ecosystem: Environmental > Terrestrial > Plant litter >... | reverse complement strand
GTTCATTGCAGATCCTGTAGCCTATTCAAAGGAAACCAATGGTTTGACAGAACTGCCTGACGAGATGAAAGCAGAACTCGAAGAAACAGATACCTTAAACTTAGAAATGAGCGAAGTGAAAAGCGCAGAAGTTAAAGATGCCGAACCAGAAGGAGTGGCTCAATGGAGTGACTACGACAGTATCAAGTAGATCTCCAAACAACACACTATTGAAAGCCCCGGTTCGCCGGGGCTTATTTGTTATAACGGATAGTTGCTGCTATTGATCATCCCGTTACAGGTATACCTGCGTAGCAATGATGAAGGTGCCCTTGCTGGATTCCTGACGATCATTAACCACGATAGGCCGCGTTTGGTATTTTACTGAAATGCGTGAATGATGCCCATCCAGGTAAATATTGCCGCCTCCGCTCCAATAGGTAAACTTTGAATCTCCATAACGGTCAAATTTTTGGAGACTAAACTCACCAAACGGCTGTAGCCTCACACTGCTATTGAGTAACGTTTTAGGTAAAAGCAAACCCGCTTGTGTAAAAAACGACGTCCCGGTACCTATCACAGGGGCTGAGTTCCCAAATCCCGCTTGTGAAACAATACCCGTATAATTTGATGCCGGCCCTACATTTTCATTCATGATGGAACTGTTACGCAGGTAATTGGGGCCAAAGTCATAATGATAAAAAACACTATATGCTGTTACAGCCCAGTTCTTTCTGCTACCGCCAAAAGGAAGATCTGCAAAGGCATCAACGGCCCAGAGTGTAATGGAATGCCTGATAAATGAAGAGGTAGCCGTGTTGTTGGCCTGCGTAACGGTACCCTCACCTGAGTTGTAATAACCAGCACCAATATTGAATACCCTCATGGTACCTGCGTAGGTACCCACCGTATAGGGCAACTGGTTATTTTCCCGTTGCAGAAACTGAAAGGCGGCATATCCTGCGGTTGAAAACTTGCCTGTTGCATTGTTATCCACCGCATAACTGCTGTCAGGCGCGTCCTTTGGAAAGGCTGTGGCAGTAGACAACACGGTAAAGGGCTTGTTTACTGACCATCTGTAAGTTACCGGGCCTATGTTGCCTTTAAAATAAACGCCAAGCTGCCTCCCAAACTGGTCTGACAGATCTACTGTGGGCCAGTTATAGATAGGTACATCCAGTGCAAGGTAGTTTGCAGAGCTTGAACTGGACATTCTGCTGACGCCGTTCCAATAATGCAAACCTGTTCCAATATACAGGGAGGCATTGTTCTGTTTTCCGCTAACAGGATCTTTATCAGGATATACCGCATACTCATTCCAGAGGTCATGCAGGTAAAGTTCAGGCTTTTTACCCAATGTTCCGGCAAATGTACTGCCACCGTTCCCTGTATTTCCTCCCCCAGCGGCACCGCCGCTGGAAAAGGATTGGTTGTCTATACCGATATCGGCAAGGATCAGGTATCGTGGTGAAAGCTGGCTATAGGTCAAAAACCTGAATTGCCTCAGACCGAAATCAGTCCAGTGTGATTTTTCTATACCATTGACCGCAGTCCCCGGATTTGCCTGTGTATTCCGCGCCCAGAAGGTAGCCCAGGTAAAAAACCGGATGTACTTTTTTCCCGATGAATCCAGCTTCACCGTCATACCGTCTTTGTATGCCGGGGAGCCGCCCTGTGCAATTGCCACATTTGGGATAACACATGTAAAGAAGACTAAGAAGACCAGGGTAATTGAGGTTTTCATACTTTTCGATATTTGAGACCTGTTTCTCTGATGATCAAACTTAAAACGAGGGCAGCTGAAATGACAATCAGGATAAAAACACCTGCCTGCCTGAAATGAAGGGCATGATCCTTTACGGTCATCAGGTTCTTGCCATACATTGCAGCATAAAATGGCCCCAGAAATGCGGTGACACCAAACGTTAAGAAATTAATACCGCCTGTAGCACTACCCTTCACACTGTCTGGATTGGCTTCTTTGATGATGGTATAAGGGATCATTGCTGCGCCCGAGGCTGTACCAAAAATGAACATAGAAGCTACAGCAGGCAGTAGTCCGGGGATGAAGACGATCTGAAAGAAGGCCAGTAACATTACCAGGATACCGCCGGTGAGGACAGGTTTCCTTCTGCCTATCCTGTCTGATATCCAGCCTAACAGGGGGCAGCCGATTACCCAGCCAAGGGGTACCATTGAACAGGTAAGCACTGCGTCACTGTAATCAAACTGGCGGTCTTGCTGAAAGAAGGCTACACCCCAGGTCATCGCAAAAATGGTTGTAGGCGCAAAGAGCAGCCCTGATAGCAGGCCACTTAAGTATGATTGCAGGTTACTGAAAACAATTTTATAGGGTACAATAATGCTAAGGGCAGATGACTGATGTTCGGATACTTTGTTTTCCTGGGGCGTGGTAAAATACAGCAATACACCGATGATACCGCACACTATCCCGATACCTATCCAGAAAGTACCAACCGGCATTCCGCTATGTATCATTGGGCCAACGATAAACTGCCCCGCAGAACCGCCCATCATGCCTACACACTGCGTGAGGCCGATAGCTGTGGCAATATAGCGGGCTGCAAAACCGTGCGATGCCAGATAAACACAGCCCGTGAAAGCAAACGCCGATCCTGCACCCTGTAAAAGCCTTCCGCCGTCTCCTGCCGGTACGCTTGGCACCGCAAATAAGATACAGCCTATAGCCAGGATACCAATACCCACGGCAATGGGGCTCTTAGCCCCAAAACGGTCAAGGGCCACGCCAGCTATCAGGCTGGTGATAGAATACGTATAATAGTAAGTGCCCAATATGGTGCTTACTCCAAGAGCATTTACTTTAAAAGCTGCAGATAATTCATTGATCATTACAGCAGGCGAGGCCCTGATCACATATTCAAGAAAATAAAATAACAGGCCGAATACCCAGGCGATGATAAAGGACCTCGCCTTTGACCGCTCAGTTGTAGTTATATCCATGATCATTTGATTTAGTCGGTTAAGTCCTGCAAATGTTTGTAGTTAGATTTTACCGTGTCCAGTACTTCTACAAACTTACCGCCCAGCATCAGTTTGGTCATGGAGATTGCCATGCCTTCCACCATTTTCATTTCTATTTTTGGCGGCATGGCCAGTGAGTTGGGATCTGTAAATACATTGACCAACACTGGCCCGTCATACAGGAAAGCATCTGTCAGGGCTGACTCCAGTTTAGCGGGGTCATGGATGCTTATCCCTTTAATGCCCATCGCGGTGGCTACCATGGCAAAGTCTGGATTGATCATATCGGTTTCAGAGTCTATCAGGCCCTGAACTTCCATTTCCAGTTTTACCATGCCCAGAGATCTGTTGTTAAACACAATTATCTTTATCGGCAGGTTATACTGTTTGATAGTAGCCAGATCGCCCAGGAGCATTGAGATGCCTCCATCGCCGCACATTGCTATCACCTGGCGGTCCGGACAGGCCAATGCTGAGCCAATAGCCTGCGGCAGGGCATTGGCCATTGAACCATGTATAAAGGAACCAATAATATGGCGTTTCCCTGTAGAATGGATATACCGTGAACCCCATACACAGCACATACCTGTATCGACAGTAAAAATAGCATCATTGGTGGCCAGCTTATCAAGTAAAAACGCCACTGCTTCAGGATGAATGGCATTCTCTTTACCTTTGTCTTCCACGTAAATGTTAAGGTGTTTCTTTACTTTATCATATACGTGGAGCTGCGCATCCAAAAAGCTGCGGTCAGTCTTTTCTTCCAGTAAGGGTAATAAAGCGGCAACCGTTGTTTTGATATCGCCATACAAGCCCATTTGTAATTTTGCCCTTCGGCCCAAACGTTCAGGTTTGGTATCTACCTGTACCAGAATTTTACCGGTGGGCATAAATGGAACATATGGAAAATCTGTACCCAGCAGGATCACCACATCACTTTCATGCATGCTGTGGTAAGCTGACGGAAGCCCAAGTAAGCCAGTCATCCCTACCTCATAAGGATTATCATGCTGTATACCCATTTTACCACGGAAGGAATAACCCACCGGAGCTTTGAGCAAAGCTGCAAGCGCTACCACTTCATCATGTGCTTCAGCAGCACCAATACCGCAGAAAATACAGATCTTGGCTTTCCGGTTGATGAGTGCGGCAAGAGAATGCAATTCTTCGGGAGCGGGGCAGATCATAGCCCTGGAGAAGTAATTGATATCAGAAGAGATATTTTCTACTGCCGGCAATGCCTCTACGTCACCGGGTAAGCCCAAAACCGAAACTCCTTTCAGATGAACGGCATGTTGTATGGCTGCCTGTGTCATCCTGGGCAGTTGGGCGGCGGTGGTAACCATCTGGTTGTAGTGACTACAGTCGTCAAAAAGTTTGGTCACACTCGTTTCCTGAAAATAACCACTGCCAAACTCTGTAGTGGCGCAGGTAGATGCGATAGCAATAACCGGTGAACCCGAACGGTGCGCATCATAAAGGCCATTGATCAGGTGGACATGCCCCGGGCCACTGCTTCCCGCGCAACAGGCCAGTCCGTTAAGCTCCGCTTCTGCTGCTGCAGCAAAAGCACCGGCCTCTTCATGTCTCACATGTATCCACTGTATATCCGGGTGTTTTCTAACCGAATTGTTAAACTCATTTAAACTGTCACCGGTGACAGCATAGATACGTTTGATACCTGCTTGTACCAACATCCCGACCAATTGATCAGCTACTTTTTTTGACATAAGGAATAAATTAAATGATGAACAAAAGCGTAATCTTTTACTTCGTGCCAGATCACGGCATAATTCTTTACTACCGGAGTATATTCCAATAAGGATGCCTGTTTATTAAAACTCTCAATATCAGGTTTTTATATGGTTTATTGAAGTTCAGAATTTTGCTTTATTTCGTCGATTAACAATCGCTTTGCGATATTTAGCGTTAATGACCAGCCTGCAATTTGCCATGTAAGGTCATCTGCGTAGAGTTATCTCCGCAGCATAGTGGCTGTTTAAGCACCCTAAATCAGAATGTTTGAACAAAGTTTGGGAATTGTAGGTAAGCTACTTTTGTATGGTGATAGAGATGCCCCGGTTAGCCGGGGCTTTTATAATGTTTCTTTGGTATGCTGATATTCAAGATGTTTGTAGCCCCATTTTCTCATTTCATAAACTATTGGATAAATACTTTCTCCATATGAAGTGAGGTAATATTCTACTCTTGGCGGCACTTCAGCAAAAACATTACGGCTGATGATACCTTCATTTTCCAGCTCATCCAATTGCCGGGCTATCATTCTTTCACTAATTGTAGGAAGCGTTTTTTTCATCTCACTGAAACGGTTCGTCCCTTTCTTGATCAAAACAATCAAAGTTGTTTTGCACTTTCCTTTAATTACTTTTAAAAAAGCATCAGAATATTCCCGTTTATTCTAAGGGCTGTAAAGCTAATAGGAATTGATTCTGTGGAACAGCCGATAGAAACCAAACAGCAAATCTGGAACCTGCTCAGCCAGGAATGGAAACCTGCAAATTTAAATGATCTGGTGGCGGAAATTGCTTTGGAGCAGCTCCCTGAAATATTAAACACCGTCTTAAATGGAAAAGCCAAGGGAAGATACGTTGTAAATCTCAACCGCTGATTCAGAGCCATCAGGTGATCATGCGCTGCAGGCGGCAAGCCTGATTGATCTTCAATATATTGGCCGTTAGCATTTTTTAGGACGGATCAATTACAAATGTTTAATAAATGGTAGAAACGAAATGGAGAAACTTACATAGGGAACAGAACTTGCCTGGCTCCTGTAAAAGTACTGGTCTGGTTTATCATTATGATCAAACATCCTGGAAGCAGTTGTGGTGTATAAACCTCCATTCACACCGAGAATCAGTTTTTTGGTAACCAGATATTCAAAGGTAGCACCACTGCGGATTTCTACATTCGTATAAATTGAATTTTGTGGTAAAGATGGCTGGTTCACATCAAAAAATAGCAGGCTGGCACCTAATTCACTTCCTACCGAAGCCCAGCTTCTTTTGGATAGCTGTTTTCTGAGGATGGCCCTTGATGGCAAATCCACAAATAAATCCAGATCTGATTCTTTGAATTTGTGCCAGTAGCTGATAATTGGTATGACCGGAGAAATTGCAGATGGATCAATGATTACCAGCAGCCCTACACTCAGCGAAGAATACTGATTTCTCTTTAATGGAACGGTAACCGTACCGATGTAGTTTACTCTTTTAACGGAAGACAATTCATCTGATATACCAGACAAACCGCCTGAATAAATGACCTGTTTGCCAAAAATAGAATCAGAACGGCTAAATGTAGCGGTGAAACTCCCCGTAGATTTTGTAACGTCACGGTCCATATTGGAAAACTGCGGGTTGAAACTGTTGATCTCAGTGGTCTGCAGATGTTGCCGCTGATATCCTACTGTTCCTGTTATCGTATTTTTGCCCCACTGCGCAAGCGGGAGGTTAAATGCAGTCCTGATACGGGTGATCTTCATTTTACCATCATAGAGGTCCTTGTCTTTCAATTCGGAATGCACATTAGCATTACCAATGATATCATAAGTAAAAAAGCCCTGGCGCAACTGAGGATACATCTTTGCATAGTTAGACAGGCCTTCCATTTTCAGCGAATCAATCATTCGCTTTTGTGCAGTTTCCTTTGTAGTTTGTGCAATTGCACCCGAGAACCATGCATTGATCAGTATGGTTATAAAGAAAAATTTGTATTTCATAATTAATGATGTGCTTCCAGCAACAGCTGGTCTTCTTTTGTTTTTTTCTTGTTAAATCTCATGATCAGGTGCTCTATGATCAGGTACATGGATGGCACCACAAAAAGCGTCAGGATCATAGAACTGGTAAGGCCGCCGATGATTACCCATGCCATACCATTTTTGATCTCTGCTCCGGAACCACTTGCCAATGCTATAGGCAGCATACCAAGAATCATCGCCAGTGTGGTCATTAAGATTGGCCTCAGCCTTTCCTTTCCTGCCTCTATCAGTGCTTCTTCAACCGGATGCCCTTCAGATTTTAGCTGGTTAGTAAAATCCACAATCAGGATAGCATTTTTAGACACCAGTCCAAGCAGCATGATTACCCCGATAATGGAGAAGATATTCAGCGTCTGCATGGTTAGCGCAAGTGCCAGCAGGGCACCAATCAGGGCAACGGGAATGGAGAACAGCACCACAAAAGGGTAGATAGCATTTTCATACAACGCCACCATGATAAGGTACACCAATACAATGGCAACCAGAAGGGCAAAACCAAGACTGCCAAATGCATCTCCCTGGTTTTTAAGGTCGCCCAGGTACTCAATGGTAACTCCGGCAGGTAATTTTATTCCTTTTACTTTTTCCTGGATATCTTTACCTACAGAACCCGAAGGCCTGCCCGCAACGTTGGCTTTTACAGTGATGGAGCCTAAACGGTCGCTCCGTTCAAGTACACTTTCTCCGAGGCCTTCAGTCACCTGGGCAAACTGGCTGAGTACAAAGGTTTGCCCGTCATTATTATTGAATGGTAAATTCCTGACGTTGCTGATGTCAGACCGGTCATATTTATCCAGGCTGATCAGGATATCATATTCATTACCCGCCTGTTTAAACTTGCTCTTGTCATTTCCGCTAAAAGCGTTCTGCAGTGCTGCCCCTACCTGACTGGCATCAATGCCCAGCAAGGTCATTTTTTCTCTGTTCAGATTTACTTCTACCTGCTGCTTCTGGCTTTTAACTGAAAGCTCAACGAAACGTGTACCGGGAACGGTAGCAACTACCTTTTTGTATTCGTCGGCCACTTTTCGGATGGCTTTCAGGTCTATACCTTTAATCGCAATCTGTATTGGCGCCTGATTGGCTCCACCGGCAATAGACGTAGGCGAAGCGGTGATCTTAACCCCCGGAATGACTGTGCTCAGTTTCTTTTTCAGCAGGATACCAAATTCCTCAGCGGTGATATCTCTTTTATCCTTATCAACCATGCTGATGGTAATTTCTGCGAGATTACTGTTATTGGTAGTTCCCGCGACACTTCCGCTCACAAAACCAATACTGGAAAATACCCGTGTCACCTCGGGCTGTTTCATGATCATTTTCTCTGCCTGCTGGGTGATCATATTGGTCTGATAAAGCGAAGCCGAAGGGGCCAGCTCAAGATTGATCAACAGTTCGCCCTGATCTGCCGCAGGAATAAAAGCCGCACCTACAAATCCGAATGGTATTAAGGCAACACTGCCAATGATCAGTATGATCACACCAGACAACAAATACCTCTTTTTATGGATCATAATGGTCAGCAGTTTGCCGTAGTCTTCTTTCAGATTATCCAGGAAGCGCTCAAAGCCCAGGTTGAGTTTGCCCCACAGGCTTTTTTCATTGAGTTCTTCAATCTTGCCAAATCTGCTGGCCAGCATTGGGGTAACGGTGAAGGAAACAAATAAACTCATCAGTGTAGAGAATACTACAACGAGCGAAAATTCCTGCAGCAGCGAACCAATGATACCACCTGCGAAAGCAATAGGGAGAAATACTACAACGTCTACCAGTGTAATGGCCAGTGCGGTAAAACCAATCTCATTTCTACCTTCCAATGCAGCTTTTTCTTTATCAGAGCCCATTTCCAGGTGTCTGTATATATTTTCCAATACTACAATCGAGTCATCCACCAGGATACCTACTACCAATGACATCGCCATCAGGGTCATCAGATTGAGGGAGAAACCCAGAAAGTACATGGCAATAAAAGTTGGGATAATAGATGACGGGAGGGCAACGAGTACAAACATGGAACTGCGGAAACTGTGTAAAAAAGCCAGCATCACTATCCCCACGATCACTACCGCAAGCCCCAGATCTTCCATCACAGCATCAGCCGACTTCAAAGTATAAACGCTCTGATCAGATGATACACTGAATTTCAAGCTGGTTGATTTATACTGCGCTTCTATATCGGTAAACTTTTGTTTCACCTGTTCACTTACATCTACAGCATTGGCATCTGTCTGTTTAATAATCTGCACGCCAATTGAAGGAATTCCGTTAATGTGGTTAATGGCAGTGGTCTTTGCTGTAGCATCAACCACCTCGGCAATGTCTTTGAGGTAAACACTGCCCGCCCCCGGCCGCTGCTGAACTATGAGGCCACGAATTTGGTTAACCGAAGTCACATTCGCATCAAAGCGGATAGACATCTGCTGGTTACGGGTTTCTATACTTCCGGCGGGAAAAGACTGATTGGCGTTGCTTAAGGCATCAGTCACCTGACGGATGCCCAAACCGTAAGCCTTAAGCTTATCCTGATCTATATTTACCTGGATCTCGCGTTTGTCGCCCCCAATGATGTTTACCTGCCCCACTCCCTGAACATTCTGCAGGATTGGCAGTAGTTGTTTATCTACAAAGTCATAAAGGTCACGCGGAGATAATTTTGAGGTTACCCCGGCCTTTAGGATTGGTGCGTCTTCCAGGTTGATCTTGTTGACCACCGGTTTATCAATATCATCAGGAAGATCATTTTGTGCCTGATCAGCCTTCCGCTGAATATCACGCTCAGCCTGATCTACGTCAGTACCACTTTTCAGGGCTATTACAACGCTGGATACGCCCTCCTGCGAGGTAGAAGTAATTTTATCCAGCCCTTCCACAGAAGCAAAAGCATCTTCCAGTTTTTTGGTCACTGAGGTTTCTACCTCCGCCGCCGCAGCACCAGGGTAAACGGTGCTGACAGATACAGTTGGCACTTCCAGTTTTGGAAGCAAATTATAATTTAAACTAAAGTAGGAACGTGCACCGAAAATAAACAGCACCGTGAAAACTACTATGATAAGTAAAGGCCGCCTGACGGCTATTTCTGTAATTGACATAAATACTTGTTTTTATTTTGAAACACTTACCCGCGCGCCTTCTTTCAGGTTGATCTGACCAGAAGTGACCACCACTTCACCAACTTTCAACCCGCTGATCACCTGTATCTGATCATTGAGTTCCATACCCGTTTTAATGGGTTTTTGGTGTACTGCATTATTCTCAACCACATACACACTTGCATCTTTAATACTTTCAGTTAATGCCTCACGCGGGATCAGCAGAATGTTTTGCTTTGTTTTTCTGGAGAAATCAGCATAAACGAAAGTCCCGGAGCGCAATAATGCCCTCTCGTTATTTTCTGCAAGTATCTCTACCCTGTAATTGTGCGTTTCATCTGCCTGTGGGCTGATAAAGGTGATTTTACCCTTAAAAACCTGATCGGGATATACGTCTGTAGTAATTTTAACCTGCTGCCCCTGTACAGCCTGATAAACTTCTGTTTCAGTAAGATTCAGCTGAACTTTAACCTGCGATAAGTTTACGATAGTTGCTATCTCGGCACCGGCATTGGCAAACACTCCCTGCTCTAAAGTTTTTTTGGCAATAGTACCACTGGTGGGTGCTTTTACCAGCGCATCGGAAATCTGCTTTTTAACCTGGCTAACCTGGTTGGCAGCATCCAGATAATTCTGCCGAATTTCATTTACCTTTTCCTGGGTGGCGGCCTGCCCCTCCAGCAGTTCTGTGTAATTGGCCAGGTCGCGCTTCAGTTTTGCAGCATTGGTTTCTGCCTTTTGCAGATCAAGCTGCATTAAGCGGGTATCCATTACTGCCAGCACCTGCCCCTCAGTCACGTGATCGCCCAGGTTAAATCTAAGCTGCTGGATGGTACCTCCAACAGTAGTGAGCACACTTGCTTCTTTAAAAGGTGCCAGGCTACCGGTTTTTACAAGACTGATTTCCTGAAGCTCTTCTTTCACAGCAGAAACTTTAACTGGTATATTCACAACAGAATCCTGTGTTGGCGCTTCCTTTTTGTTCAGGGTGCTTTTATTGGAGGCAAGCCTGAAGACGATGAGCACAACGAGTACAATGGCAATAATTCCTATGATATGTTTACGTTTCATATTTAGAGTGAGGTATAAAATGTTTTGAGGCTTCCTGCGGCTTTTTCCAGATCCAGTTTGGCCTGGTAAAAACTAAAGAGTGAATTGAGATAGTTATTTTGTGATTCTTTAATTGAGTTTTGCGCAGTAAGCCACTCTGTGAGGTCGGTTACCCCCTTTTTATATTGCAGGTCTGTAGTTTTGAATACAGATTCTGCCAGCTGAATGTTACGCGTATCGCTTTCCAGATTACGCTGGGCGTTGTTCATTTTGGTTTTTGCGTTTTCATATTCCAGTTCGTACTTGCCTTCGTCCAGTTTAAGGTTCTCGGCTGCGTTCAGGCTTTTATATTTTGCCTGGTTGTATTGCGCATTCCTCCTGAAGAAGTCAAAGAGAGGAATATTCAGTTTGATGCCAACAACCGAGAAGGGACTGAGTTCTTTAAAAGCCGGCCCCAGTGAATTGCCAAAACCTACGGCACCGTAACGCGCATAGGCGGTTAGTTTGGGCAATGCCCCGGCCCTGATCCTTTTTTCATCTATACCTAAAAGTTTTGCATTGATTTGGGAAAGCTGATAATCTGCGCGGTTTGCTACAGAGAAGGTATCATTCATACCGGTAGCAGAAACCCTGACCTGTACATCCTGCTGTGATATGCTATCCACAGGAAGTGATGCACTGATGGGGTACCCCATTTCGTATTTCAGCTGATTCTGCGAAAGCGTCAGGTTACTTTCGGCAATGCGGATCTGCGATACGGCATTGTTATAATCTACCGTTACCTTATCCAGGTCTTTTTGTAAAGTCACGCCCTTTTCTACCTGAAGCTTAAAGATTTCTACCTGCCTGCGGTATGTGCCAAGGTTTTCCTTCAGCAACCTTAACTGTTCACGATACACAAAAATCTGGTAATAGGCATTGCCAATATTATAAATAATGGTTTCCTCACTTTTGCGCACATTCACATCTGCCTGCTGCTTGTTATACTTATTGGCTTTGAGACCGGTTAAAAGTGACTGATCAAAAATGGTCTGATCAAGTTGTGCCTGCCCGGTGCTGTTGTATTTCTGACTGAAGGCTACCCTTATAGGTTCCGGCCCGAATACCCCTGCCGGGATTACGGACTCCTGCACCTTTAAATTATTATCCAACCCGGCGGTTACGCTAACTTTGGGCAGATAGTCTGCAAGGGCTTCCCTTGCCCTGGCATCTGCTGCCCTTTTTTCATTCTCGTAAACCGTACCGTTGCGGTTATTTTTTAAGCCATAATCTATACATTCTTTCAGGCCCCAGCGCTGCTGTGCAAACAACGGAAAGGGAAGAAGAAAAATTAAGGCCACTAAAGCGTGTTTTTTCATATACTCACTGATAAATTCATTGTACTTAAACCCGTTATACAGGTTAAGGCATCGTATTAATGCAACAAATGTATCCGGAATGGATGATCAGATTTTCATTTTAGTAATGAAATGGACAAAATGGAGAATGAAATGGACAAAAGTCCCGCAATACGAAAATCCTTATTGCTCTACCCATTTTAAGAATGGCTGTACCCTTATTTTACTGACAATGATTTTGTCAGGAAGCTCCTTTTTGGTGGTGATCATCAGCTTACGGTTGAAATAATGCTCTATGTTCTCGATAAACTCACGGTTAACAATAAACTTCCTGTTTGCCCTGAAAAATTGCTGCGGGTTAAACATAGACTCCAGTTGTTCAATGGTGTATTGTACCTGATAATCTTTCCCTCCGGAGGTATAGATATGCACAGCTCCGTCAAAGACATAAACTGCCTGTATATCCATCACCCTGATTGGAATGATCTTATCCCTGTAGTGAACAAGAAGATTCTGTTTATAGCTGGTATCCAATTGCTGAATTACTTTATTCCGGTTATTGACCTGCTGAGCGCTGCTCAATAAATGTTCTTTTAATCTTAGGTATTTCTCAACACTGTTCTGCAACATGTCCTCCTCAATAGGTTTCAGCAGATAATCAATGCTATTGGATTCAAATGCCCTGATCGCATATTCGTCAAATGCAGTACAGAACACTACCGAAGCCTCGGTTTGTACTTCCTTAAAGATCTCGAAACTAAGACCATCGCTGAGTTGAATATCTGAGAAAATCAACTCAGGCGTGGGATTTTCTTCTAACCATTCGATTGCAGAGGCTACTGAATGCAGAACAGCCTCAACAATAATATCGTAATCCAGCGACAATAACAGATTTTTCAATTGTTGTGCCGTTCTTAGTTCGTCTTCTATAATAATAACTCTCATTTTTTCAATAAGGGTAAACTGACATAAAATTTCCCGGCCTCTTCCAGGATACTGATAGTTGTATTACCTAGTAAGCGGTAGCGTTCGCTAATGTTCTTCAGGCCTGTGCCCGTACCTGTACGTTCATCAAGTATCTTCTTTGGCCGGTGATCGTTCTCAACAACCAAAGCCGGTGAATCATCCGTCTTAATGACAATATGGAGAGGCTGCTGAAGCGTAAACATATTATGTTTGATCGCGTTCTCAACCAGTAACTGCAGCGAAAGCGGGGGTATCAGGAGCTTTAAGTGTTCCGGAGATATATTGATCTCTACCTGAAGCGCAACATCAAACCGCTGATTCATGATATATAAATAAGATTTGATAAATAACAATTCATCTTTCAGCGGGGTAAGATAGTGTTCATTAAAGTTCAGTACATAACGGTAAACAGCGGCCAGTTGTACAATATAATTTTTTGTATGCTGATCCGGGGCTATCGCATTTAGGGTACTGAGAGAATTGAACAAAAAATGCGGACTTATTTGCTGCTGTAATGACAGCAATTGTGCCCGGAGATGTGCCTGCTCAAGAATTTCATTTTCAAGTTTGGTGGTTTGCAAAACCGAATTGGTATGGATACTGTAAAAAGCACTATAACAGATCACACTTAAAATAAAGCTGCCAAAGAAAGAATGCATTAAATTTCTAAAAGTGTGTACAGGATCTAAAGGTTCTATAAAGTGGTTTAGCGGTAAAAAATTATTAGAAAGATACCCCAGAAGGACCAGCGTAATAATAGCAGCAATATTGCTCAGGACCAGTCTGGCAGAAGTGTTCAAATAGGTTGTTTTGTGTAATATAAAATATGCATGGATGAACCAGCATACGATAATAAACAGAGCAATGCGTAACGTATAATCAAGGTACTCCCATGACCGGACATCTTCAAAGCTCCCTTTACGCAGAAATAAGGTACTTACCGCAAATGCGCCGGCAAGAATTAAACACCATTTAATTTGGTAAGCTTTATACATTATTTATATAAGTAACTCAGTATAATTATAATAATACAAAACTATGCCTAAATTTAGCATAAACCCAATTTTAGAAATGAAGTGGACAAAATAGTGGATGAGATGGACAAAACACATTCTCTTAATACCTTGTTTACATGGGCACGAATTTAGCCGAATTTCATTCGGCTACCCAAACCAGCGAACTGCAGCCTTTTGCAGTTCACTGCAATCAGGGTCATTGCCGGAAGCCCAGGCAACAATCCCGTCAGGGCGGATAAGTATAACACTTATACCTGATTGGTCTTTTGCGCTGCCTGAAATATATTTGATCCGGCCGCTGTATTCATCTGCTAAAGCCTTTATTGCAGCATTCATACCAAAGTCAAGCAATATTCCCCGGCCATCATGCATGTATTCACCAATTCTATTACCATCCTGCAGCTCAAAGTTGGGAACGCTGTAGCCTGTTAAAGGGTGCCCGGCTCCGAGATTGTAATGGGTGTAAACACCCCATACCCGTCCGGCAAAATAGGTGGCGCCGTCATGCGTGTTCATCAGATCCTGAATAATTGCGTAAAGCGCCCGGGCCCCGGGATCTGATCCCATGATTGCCACCTGGGCACGTGACCAATCCAGAACCTTTGCCCCAACCGGATGCCGTTCAGCAAAATAACTGTCCAATAGACCTTCAGGGCCTTTTTTGTGAATAGTTGCAGCAAGCTTCCAGCCCAGGTTCATGGCATCGCCCAGCCCAAGATTTAACCCCTGCCCGCCCAATGGGGCATGAATGTGCGCAGAATCACCGGCCAAAAGCACCCTTCCTTTGCGATAGGTTGTGGCCTGCCTTGCCCTGTCAGTCCAGCTGGTTGCGGCATGCAGGGCATTGAGGGTAACATCCGTACCCGATACGCGCCGTAAAACCTCCTGCACATGTTCAGGCGTGATAGGTTTTCCAGAACTGTGAAATGCTCCGGCATCAAAATCCTGTATGATCACATAACCAGGCTGCGATTGCATGTACATTCCTGTCGGTGTCACATTTCGGCCCGGGCGGAGCTTCTCCGGATCAGCAATATCAACCTGAACTGTATAACCGGTAAATTCTGGCTCGGTACCGGTGAATTCAAAACCTGCAGTCTTGCGCACCACACTACGGCTGCCATCACAACCAACCAGCCATTTACTTTGAAAAGATTGACTGCCAGACTGAACAGTGACCCCTTCACCGGTTTGCTGAAAGCCGGTGAAGGCAAGCCCGCGCCTGATTTCTACACCTAAGGCCTCTGCACGACGGCCCAGCACCGTTTCAAGTTCCTGCATTTCAGACAATATACTGGTATCAGTGGAGCCCGGCAGGCGATTTTTGTACTGTGAATAGTCAATATTATCCTCATAAAACGGGATGCCGGCAAAGTGCCCGAGCTGACGGCGGGGTTGTTGCTCCTGGCCGGGTTTTGAGATGGTGTGCGGGTTTTTAATGCGTTTATGTATCTCCAGTTGTTCCAGCAGCCCACGGCGGTAAAGTGATTCAATAGTAGGTGCCGAGAGCCCCCGCATGCCAAAAGGAAGTTGCTTTAAGGGCCAATGCGGATTTTCTGCCTTTTCCAGTATCAGGACTGTACACCCGGCAAGTGCCAGTTCACAGGCCAGGAACAGGCCTACAGGCCCTGCGCCGGAAATGATCACATCGTAAGCAGAAAGATTTTGTTCGGATTGATTGTTTGGCAGTATGGTTTCCATATAGAATGATTGAAGTACAAAATTCAATCATGTTTAGGCCTTATGATTGTATAAATGCGACAAAATCATTGTTTAAATCATCTTTCGCGCCCTTTGTTTTCCTTGCAAATGCTGCTGGCGTAGTGCCGCTGTAACGCTTAAATTCTCTGCTTAAATGAGACTGATCTGTATAGCCCAGTTCATGTGCCAGAGCGGCAAGGCTGGAACCGGGATGAAGCCATAATTGATTCCGTACCTGCTCAAAGCGCATCAGGCCAGACACATCTTTAACAGTATGGCCGGAAGACCCCTTGAAGTTCCGTTCCAGGGTACGGACCGTTACATGCGCTGCCGTCGCTATTTGATTAACGGGCATGCTGCCATTGGCTTTCCGCATGGCAACTCCGGCTTTGAACAGCATGCTGTCTTTAGCAGTATGCAGCCTTGCCTCCATGAAATACTGTTTCACCTGAGCCAGCGCCTCATCTATCCTGCCAGCTTGCATCAGCTCATTTAAAATTGGATGCAGCCGGGCGATGGGATGTTCAAATATACGTACCTCCTCCTTACCGGATGGCAATCCAAGCAGATCGAACACTGTCCAGGGAAAACACCTGATGCCGATAATTTCAAAACGGTTTTTGGTGTAAAAAAGAATAGGCTGGTTGAGCAGCCCCACCATAAACGGTGATGGCAATGGTTGCAATACGCCATCAGAAGAAATACTGCAGTTGCCCCCAAAATGAAAGATAATTTCAGCATAACCATCGGGCTGTACCTCAAAAGCTGATTGCTGTTCTCCGGATTCCCTCCTGTTGTACCAAAAACACTTTATGGTATCCCGCAGTTCTTCAGCCGGTTCAAATTCCTGATGATGCATTTTGAAAGATAGCATATTTGATGTGTATTGGATAGCGGTACAAGATTATTATTTATCACCAAACTTACAAAGTTACGGATCCTGGGTGGTTCTTAAAACCTGAATGCAGTTCCAATAAAGTAGTTCTTTTCTGCATCATGCTGCAGTCCATAGTTTAAACCTGCATCAACTTTAAAATTTTTTAATATCTCTACCTGCACTGCTGCATCCAGAAAATTAGCCCAGTGGTGCCCCTTAAAGTTGTAGCGATAATAGGTTTCTGCAATTCCGTCCAGATGAGTGCACAGTTCATGACTAATGGTTAAAGACTGGAGCAACTCGGAGTGCATGGCTTCGCCTTCATCATCCTTCAGCCGGTCAGCCTCAACCTGGCTGCCCAACTTCCATTCTCCGGGCAACTCAAACTGCATAGGAACAATGAGCCCCCCTTCATATTTACTGCCACTGGTATATTTTGCTGTTGGAAATTTCACGTATGGCAAAAGCGCAAGTACAAAGTTGCCGCCATCATTGCCAATCAGGTTTTGTTTGATCCTGACATTAATATCCCCTATTCCGTGTCCGGTGGTGCTTTCACCGGTTTGCAGGTCTTTCTCCTTCTGCCATCCGAAACTCTGAAATCCAAACTGTATGGAGGTTGTACGGGTAAGGCCCACCTTCAGGTTAGCCTGATTGAGCAGTACAGTATGCTGATCAGTCAGCTCTCCCTTTTCCCTTTCCAGCCTGACCAGATCTGCTTCATACTGGATGTGCCCTGCATCAATAGTAAAAGGAGATTCTGTAACATCCGGCCTGTCTGTTTCCATTTCCCTCATCTTTTCCCTGGGTACAGGATTAAAAAGATTGTAAGCTTTTTGGGCGTTTGAAACCAGGGGAAGAACGGTGATGACAATGATTACTACAAAGTAAAATTTAAATTTCATGGGCTGAGCTGTAATTGGCAATCCGTTAAGGATTGAACTACGGTAACAGCAAAATCTCACTTTTGATTTGACTAAATGAATAACTCATCAAAACCGTTCATACCCTGGCTCCGAAACTCGGCCTTAGTTTAAGACACAGAAGTTGCTTTACGGACCGCCGGTGCAACCTCAGTACCCAGCAATTCAATTATCGCTGCTATCTTTTGATATGGAATGCCTCCAAAATCAATCTGCGCTAAAAAACGCTGATGCCCGTAAAGTTCATACTGATATAAAATTTTATCAATTATCTGCTGCGGGCTGCCCACCATCATGGCATTTTTCACGTCAGTTGATTCCGAAAATTGTGATTCCGGATATCCTCCGCCGCGTAACATGGCCATTCCATTGTTGAGATAGGGATAATATTCTCTTAGTGCCTGCTGGGAATCCCGGGCCACATAACAGAGGCTCGTAGTACCTACGGGAAGCAACCTTGAATCGTGCCCGTACTCATCAGCCGCTCTCCGAAACGCATCTACAGAAGCCTTAAATGTGGAGGAAGGGCCACCTAAGGTAGCCAGCGTCATCGGCGATCCAAAATATCCGGCCTTTATTGCACTGGCCGGCGATCCGCCCACACCTCTCCAAATGGGTAACTTCCCATTCAGCGGCTTGGGATATAAGATTGCATTTTTTAATTCCGGACGGTAGAGGCCCGCCCAGTTAATGGGCTGCGATTGATTGAGTTTCAATAACAAATCAAATTTTTCCTCAAAGATGTCTTCATAATCTTTCAGATGAATACCCATCAGTTCGTAAACACCAACTCTTGAGGCACGCCCGGCAATAATTTCTGCCCGCCCCCCGGAAAGTAAATCCAGGGTAGAGAATTCTTCATATACCCTTACCGGATCTGCAGTACTTAAAACGGTAACCCCGCTGGTGATCTTTATTCTTGAGGTTGCCTGGGCAATAGCCCCGAGGATGACCTGATGGGCCTGGCTAACAAAATATTGCTGATGGCTCTCACCCAGGGCAAAAACATCCAGCCCGGCCTCTTCTGCCAATTGTGCTGCAGCTACTATTTCTTTTATCCGCTGCGCCTCGGTAATGGTTTTTTGGGTAGCACCGTCAGCCATATAATCGCCCAGCGAATACAGCCCTATTTCCATTCCCTTACTTTTATCAATTCTATAATTTTCCATCTTTTTACACTAAATCTTTCAGACTAACTTTCATGATGTACCCAGTTTATACCGGCGAAATTTCCATTGACAGCAATTCATGAATTGCCCGCATGGCTGGCGCAGCTGTGCTTTCTGGAAAGTTTCCAGTTAAGATAGTGCGCCAGGGCAATGCTAAGTGCACCTGCCGGAACCAGTGCTGATTCAAAATTTGCAAGACCAAAAAAGTGCGTGCAAAAGATGAAGCCTAATCCCCCGATCATTAAAATGATTGGCGTTTTATTACAGTGGTGCTTACGGTAAGCCGGGACAAATGAGATCACAGCGATGATAATGGACAAGGTTGTAACGCTGATCTCAACCGATGGCCTCGCCAGTAGTTCTAACCCTAAAAGCGGTAGAAGTGAAATCATAAAGGGCAATGCGGCACAATGTATGGCGCATAGGATTGAGGTGGTAAATCCAATCCTGTCCAGATTGATCTTCCGCCTGTTATTGCCGCTCTCCGGCAATTGAGATTTGTTTTGCACACTGTTATTTCTCATGATCAGTACTAATTTTGTTCAGTTTACCGTATCACTATCAATATTTGCCGTTGCATATTTGCTGCTGGAACCTTATCAATAAATGATACATCAAAATTCAGCATGTGCAGGCTGCATTCAAAGGTCTAAAAGCAGGATGATTTAGTCTAAAAGCTTGTATTATGGGTTGATCAATGAGGAGTTCCTGCCTGCTTAATGCTGCGCAGAAACTACGGAACTTCTATATTGCGACGGAGATATCCCGATTTTCCTCTTGAAGAATTTGCCAAAAAAGGACTGATCAGCAAAGTTCAGTAGCTGACTTACCATAGCTACATTATATTTTGGAAGTTTTAACAATACCTGGGCCTCCAGTATAACAGCCTCGTCAATTAAATCGCCGGCGGTCTTTCCTGAAACTTCCTTTACAATTTCCATCAGGTACTGGGTAGAAATAAATAAGGAATCTGCGTAGAACTTTAGTGAACGTTCTTTATAAAGGTTGCGTGAAAGGAGGTCCAGAAAACCTTTCATGATCTCTTCCTTTCGGGAAAGCTTTTCCATAGATTCCAGTACGTTGATTTTATAACTGGGTTCTATCTCATAAAGCAGCGCATCAATGAAATTTTTGATCATCTCCCTTTTATAAGGATGGTTGCCCGCAGACTTCTCTGCTATGAGAGAAAAAAGGGTAAGTACCGCTCCCATATTCTTTTCATCCAGGGTGATCCTGCCACAGGAATCTGATTGGTGAACGTAAAGCTTGTCAACAGAGGGAGGATTAATCATATTACCCAGTAAAAATTCTTTTTTAAAGAACAGATTTGTGATCTTGATATCTGAGCTGAATTCTAATATTTCAATAATCTGGTGAGGAGAATATACAAGAAGCATGTTTGGCTCTATCTTCTGTTCACGGAGGTTAATAGTTATTCTCATTGAGCCGGCTGTACAAAGAGAAATGAGGTAAAACTCGTGCCTGATGGGTTGGTAGCGTAAGGTACAATCAACAATGTCAGATACAAAGAAATCATACTCATGGCCATCCGGGTTTTTCCCGGTAATCACCTGTTCAATACTGAGCTGCGGGATAGGTGCCTGTTTCATATGCTGGAATTATAACCATGGAACTGAACAGCCAGGTTAAGAAGGCCATATTCAGTTCCATGAGATTCTTATTGAATGAGGGACCGCTCTAAAAGGCTTTCAGCGGTATCAATTAATGACTCCTTGTTGCTTATAGGTTCCCAACCCAATTGCGAAATGGCCTTTGCGTTGCTTACTTTTCTTACCGAACCCAGATTGACGGCCAGGGGGCCGAGGTTTTTATCTGTTTTAGCTTTGTTAAAGATCTCCTGGTCTGGTATGAGATCCAGGTGAATTGCCCGGTCTGGATACCTGGCCTGTAAAATCTGCCCCATATCATGCATGGTCAGATAACCTGCCGTAGCAATATAGCGCTGACCGGCGGCACGGGGTGATTCCATCGCTTTAATCAGCAGATCTGCCACTGAACGTACATCGATGATGTCATAGCCAACATTTGGAATTGAAGTGTTTTTTTCATCCATTAGGGTTGTTACAAGTCCAACAGACAGGCTGTAATAATTTTCAAGTACAGGCCCTATGATTCCTGCCGGACAAACCGTGGTTAGTTTCATTCCGCTCTTGTCGGTCAGCATAAACTCCCATGCGGCTTGTTCAGCCAGAGTTTTACTTTTAAAATAAGCGGTAATATCTTCTTTCGTGTCGGTATTGGTCCATTGGGTTTCATCAAAGGTTCCATTACGGGCCTCTCCTTTTCTGCCATATATAATTGCAGTAAGAGAAGAGGTGATAACGGTACGCCTGACGTGATTTGCCGCAGCCGCTTTCAATACATTTAAAGTTCCTTTTAACGCAGGCTGGATCAGTTCATCTTCGTTATCCGGTACTTTTTCGGGGAAGGGAGATGCAATATGCTGTACATAGTCTACCCCTGCTGTCAGTTTTTCCCAGACGGTTTCGTCCATCAGGTCTGCTTCAACCAGCTGAAGAGAGTCAATATTTTTTGTATAATTTCCAATGATCCTCCTGGTTTCATCGGCATTCTTCAGTTGACGCAGCGTACCGATCACCTCGTAGCCTCTTTCCAGAAGCTGTATTGCTGCGTGTGATCCCAGGAATCCATTGACCCCTGTTAATAATACTTTTCCCTTATTGTCCATAGTTACTTTTTTTAATAGCCACCCAAAAAATTGTTGTCTCACTAAATAGAATGATTTACACCCAAAATTACTTTAGATGTGTGGCTAATTTTATGTTATAATCAAAGGAAAAGCTGACTAATTCAAAGAATATGGCCGTATCCGGAAGATGAAACTGCTGTCATTTACTAAAACGGGATGGTGTTGCTTTGTTTTTCGCAATTACCGCTTCAGCCAGCTGCCAAATGACCGCAGCAGATTGGGCATTACCATGTGTACCATTGTAAAAGATATCATCAGTGTAATCAGGGTTCCCCGGAAGAGACCAATCTGAAGATCAAGCTCTTCCAGGATGGAATTTACAATAGCGGAATAAATGATGCTGAGCGGATAGACCGCCATAAAAACAATAAGCCATTGTTTCCACTTTTTTGCTTTGGCACCGGCAGCTTTGGCAAACCAGAAGGCATCGCTCTCCTGCACAATTTCTTCTATTTCAAAAAACTGCATTGGTGCCGAATGCTGAAAAAGCTTCCTGCGTACATCTGAGTTCAGCCAGTTCTCAGCATTGGCTTTATTGTTAAACCTCAATACAACGGTATGAAAATCCTCCTCCCCGATTGCGGGAAGCTCGGTCTTGTCTAAGAAACCTGATGCCCTGGCGTTTTCCTTATCTATGCGGCTACGCCACAGAGATAAGGTTTGACGGTCTTTGAAATGGAGTTTATACCTGACGATAATGATACTGATCATGGCTGCTCTTATGAAACCGCAATGTTTCGGCTGGTCCGGATGGTTTGCAGTGCTTTTCCCCAGGAGATGACCTGATCTGTCATGATATCCAGTTCTTCTATATGGCGGGCATCTGGTTTAAAAATTGAAAAGTTTTCGAAATCAGTAAACAGGGAGAATAAAACCTGAGCGGATACATCTGCCATTTTCAGGTGGGATAAGACAGGCCGGAGATGTTCCAGTGCGCGTACCCCTCCGGAGCCTCCATAACCTACCAGTCCGGCAGCTTTATCACTCCATTCATGGCTCAGGTAGTCTAATGCATTTTTTAGTGCTGCAGAGGTGCTGTGGTTATATTCAGGAGAAATAAATATAAAGGCATCAAATGTATCGATCCTGGCAGCCCATCTTTTTGTGTGCTCATGTGCGTACTCGCCAAAGGCAGCAGGCACTGTTTCATCAAGAAGGGGCAGCTGATAATCTGCGATGTCTACTATTTCAAATGTGGCGTCTTGCCTGTTTGACAGCTGCAGGTATACCCAATCGGCCACCTGCCTGTTTACACGTCCCGGACGTGTACTTCCTGTAAGAATTGCTATGTGTAACATGTGATTTGTGATAATTAGTGAATGATTTATGCAGGAACCTCTTTTGTTGGTTTAGAGGCGCCTGCAATGTGAATAAATAAAATTTTCGCTGTAAGCGTAAGGGCTATGATTTGTTAACCACGCCGGCATCGTGCAGGATATGTTTGGTCTCCAGAAATTCTTCTAATCCTGCGATTCCGCGGGTACGCCCCTGTCCGCTTTGTTTATAACCGCCCTCTTCAAATGAGTCAATCATTAAGGCCCAGTTATTGATCCAGACTGTTCCTGCGTTAATATCACGCGCAATCCTTAAGGGACGGTCTACATCAGTTGACCAGATGCCCGCTGACAGTCCGTATTGGCTATCATTTGCCAGGGCCACAGCTTCTTCTTCCGTATCGAAAACCTGCATTGTAAGTACAGGGCCGAATACTTCCTGCTGAAAAATTGCCAGGCTGGAATCAGTAACCTCTAAAAGTGCTGGCTTGTAAAACGCACCGGCGGCTAATTTGCCCTCTGTAATTGGACCTCCACGGACGATAATTTTTGCACCGGCCTGAATAGCTTCTTCTACCATTTGGTCTACCCTGTCCACATTTGACCTGCTGATCAAGGGGCCCATATCACTTTGCGGATCAGCTGAAGGGCCGGCTTTTACATTGGAAAGGCGTTTTGCAAGTTTGGCCTTCACTTCATCTGCTATCCCGCGTTGTACCAGCAATCTGCTCCCGGTCATACAGAACTGTCCTGCAAATACAGTAAGTGCTTTCTCAATTGTGGGTAAAGCCACATTGAGATCGGCATCATCAAACACAATCATTGGGGTCTTTCCGCCAAGTTCCAGTCCAAAACGCTTCAGTTGGTTTGCTCCCGCGGCCGAAATTGCCCGGCCGGTGCTTGTGCTGCCTGTAAAACTGATTACAGGAACGTCTGCTGAGGTGACAAGAAAGCTCAACACTTCTTTTTCCCCTGTGACAATGTTAATGACACCTTTGGGTAAGCCCGGCGTTTCACTGATAATTTCAGCAATCAGCGCATTCACATGGGCAGTGTACCCCGGCATCTTTACCACTGCTGTACAGCCGGCAGCAAGTGCGGGTGCCAGTGAGCGGAAGATCAGCGCAACGGGTGAATTCCATGGTACACTAATCCCTGCCACGCCAATGGCCTCACGTATGACCATAGAAAATGATCCTGGTTTCCATTCGGCTGCCCTTCCCTGATGAGTAAGCGCAAGTGCAGCATTATATCTTAACATGGATTTTACAGTGGCCACTTCAAATCCGGCCTCGGGCAGGACTTTTCCGTTCTCCAATCCCATTAATTGAACCAGGTCCTGTTCTCTGGCCTCAAACAGGTCAGCCATTGCATTGAGTACTTTTGCCCGGAGCGGGGCATTTTCCTTCCAGTCTGCATTGTGGAATGCATCCAATGCTGATTGAACAGCTTTTCCGGCTTCTAGTTCTGTACCGAATGCATATTGGCCTATGACCTCGCCGGTAGCCGGATTAATACTGTCTACGTGATCAGGAGAATCTATCCACTCGCCGTTTATCCAGTGTTTCGCAAGCGAGAGCTGGTTTTCAGTTTTTACTAACATGGTGTAATAGTTTATAGTGATTTTAATTTAAGCTACTGCTGAAATACGGAGTATTGGTTTGATCACCAACCCTTTACCGGAATCCGCAAAGGCCTGGTTGATATCCTTAAAGTCATAGGTTTTGACCAGCTTGTCGAAGGGGAATTTACCGGCCTGGTAATACCTGATGAGCTCAGGGATAAATAATTGTGGAATTGCATCTCCCTGAACGATACCACGGACTGAATTTCCCAGCGTGAGCATTGAAGCCGGTATAATTCCGTCACCTCCTGCTGAAGCGACCAGCCCAACCTGCCCCATAGGTGCAAGCGAACCAACGGCATGTAAAAGCATCTCCTTACGCCCGCTGGTATCCAGGATAAAATCTGCTCCCCTGCCTGTGATCTTTTTGATCTCTGCCGTAGTTTCGGTATCCGATGGATTTACAGTATGCGTTGCACCGAGCTCCATAGCAAGCTCAAGCCTCTCTTTATTTACATCTACCGCAATGATGATGGCGGCACCAGCAATTTTTGCCGCCATAATAGCCGCTAAACCTACTGCGCCGGTGCCAAAAACCGCGACAGCAGCGCCTGATGGTACTTTGAACGACTTTAATATGGCACCCGCACCGGTTTGAAGCCCGCAGCCCAATGCGCCCAGAATTTCCAGTGGTATCTCTTTAGGTACAATCACTGTATTCCGTTCGGTAGCAAGCGCATAGGTGGCAAAAGATGACTGGCCAAAGAAATGGCCATGAAGCGTACCTTCATCTGTTTTGAAAAAATGGACACCATTACTGCCGTCCAGCCTTGCTCCCGAAAAATTTGCCGCCAAGGCATTATCACAGTAGGGATAATGCCCGGCGAGGCACTGAGAACAGTGGCCGCATGCCTGGTAAGACAGAATAACGTGATCACCGGGTTTCAATGCGGTAACCCCGGAACCTACCCGTTCAACAATCCCTGAACCTTCATGCCCGAGTATTACAGGTAAAGGCGTTTGAATTTTCTGATGCCATACATGGGCGTCTGTTTGGCATATGCCAGATCCTACCATCCTGATCAATACCTCGTCAGACCTTGGTTCATCCAACTCTACTTCTTCGAGTTCAAATGGTTTTGATTGCTCCCTGGCAATCGCTCCTAAAATTTTCATATCCGTAAGTTTTAATTTCTACATCAAAGATCCGGATAGAGGAGGCCGCGGTAAAGGTCAGAACCTTGGCATTGTTAGTCTGAAAGCGGGGTAACATGCCTGGCGGCGGTATTCTCCCAGCCCCCTTCGACTGCGGCTCTCAGGCTATTGAGCAGTAGAAATACGCTTTTTTTAAAGCCGGTATTTTTACTCTGGCTACCATTTCAGACTAATCGTTCATTTGTACTGTCAGGCAACCGCCGCTGGTTGAAGACAACGGGTAAGCCGAAAACCGGATTAGCAGGCATAAAAAACAAACAACGTTATCAAACCAAAACCATTAACCATCTAAAACTTTAAGACATGAAAAACGATCAAACATTAATTCAGCAACAAAACAAAGCAATCGAATATGTTAAATCACTTGAGATCCCGGAATTTCGGGGAAAAGATGATAACAGGGGTACGTCTATCGCCAGCACAGGAGAAGATGAAGCCGGCTTCGTTGACGCGGGTTCATTAACCAGTTTTGTAGCCGGGCTGACGATCACCCACAAAGAAGACACGTTGAACTCAACTTTGCTGGCCCAGCTTGCCGCCAATAAACTATACAACCGTGAGAAGCAAACCAAAGAATGGTATACCAAATATCATGAGGTTTTAGAAAACGTTGGCTGGGTGATTTCAGGATTTCAGTTTACTGAATACGAAACCGAAGCCTCATCATTTACCGTTGAAAAAGTAATATTAGAAATACTCGCTGCAATTGCAACACAGAGTGAGATCTTAATTGCGATCAAAATGCTTGAGGCACTTAAAAAAGCAGGTGAAGATTCAAAACCTTTCCAGATATGGAATGGCTCATCACATGATGCGAGCAACGGCAATTTCCAGATTGGCACATGCCTGGAAAGTGATAGTAATGTGGCAATGGCCCTGGGGGCCTTCCATTTTGAAGCTACAGAAGTAAAATCAAATTTCCTCTGGTTTAACTATGCAAGAACCAGCATTAAGGTGTATAAAGCCAGCCAGCAGGTGGTGCTAAATGAGGGTGTTTATGCCACAGTACGCCAGATGATAAAGGAAAAACTGGGAAGTAATGCGCAAAACTATGTTGCCAATCTGGACATCTAAAACCAGCCAGCACCGAAGACAATTGAAATAATATATTCAAATGAAACCGTCATGGAGCATAACCGCGCATGAATAGCAATGAAATGATCATGACAGCTTCATAACCTTTAAAAAACAAATATATTCAAATGAAAAATATAGATCAGATCTCTCAGATCAAGGACAATCATGCCAACAAAATTCTCGCATTACCGGGGGTAAATGCCATTGGCGTGGGATATATAGGCGGGCAGCAAAACGACGAAAATATCGGGATCATTGTTTACCTGGATGACCTCTCGGAACCGCACCAGGTACCGGAAACGCTTGAGGGCATTGAAGTAGAAATCAGGGAGGGGCACTTTTCATCGCCGTTCGCAACGCTAACCGAACAGGAACCCAGCCAGCCACCCGCAGCTGCAAAACCCAAAACCGGATTAGGCAATCCCAGGGATGTAGAATTTGAACCTATGATAGGCGGCATAGGCGTAAACCCGGACTTTTTCTATTTTAGTTCATGGTCTGGTACGCTGGGCCTTGCCATTTGGGACAAAAACAAGAATGCCGTTATCCTGAGCAACCGCCATGTGATCTGCGGTAAAAAACCAGTAGTTGGAGATGGCGTAAGCCAGCCGGTATACGAATTTTTATCACACCTTGCAGCAAGGCTGGTGGCCTGGAACCAGGGCGATATTACGTATCAGGGCAAGAAATACGGAATAGATGCCGCTATTGCATTACCTACCAACAACCGCAAGGCATCGGTTGGCAAGATCTATGGCTTGCCGGATGTAGCTGGCACGACGACGGCAATACTGGGTATGAACGTAACGAAATCCGGTCTTACTACCAATGTTACTACAGGAACTGTTACGGGGATCAATGTGGATTGCATTGAAAAAGACAGCGCCATAGTAATGAGCAATCAAATCATTATAAAAAGCTCCACAACCGGAAGTTTTTCTGAGTCTGGCGATAGTGGCAGTGCCGTTATTGAAATCGGGACGAACAAGGTTACCGGATTGTTATGGGGAGGAAACGAGAAACTGAAGGAAACGATGTGTTCACCGATCGAGGCGGTTCTTGATTATTTCGAATGTACCATTTAGGACAAACAACTAAAATATTGGTATAACGTTCAATTTATATTGATAAAACGTTCAGGATATTTGAAAAAAAAGCACCCGCGCCAATGAATGGTGCGGGTGCCCGTATATGCTTACAAATAGTTTTCTGCGAATGAACATCCGGCAGATATATGGTGTGCCTGCCCTTCGTGGATTACCCGCTCACAGGACTTTTTTTCTCATCTGAATTTCTTATTACCAATTTAAGAAAATGATCTTTGATCCCCTATTTTATTTATTAACAATTTACTGTTATTAACTTTTTCCGGGATATTACATTCAGGGAAAAGCCCTTACAAAAAATCAGCATGTAACATTGCCCATTACCTTCTCTTTTCAAACCGTATACAGCTTGTTGAACAAAAAAGATACAATCCCAACATCTTGTAGTTACACGACATAAAATAGGTTAAACATTTAAATACATCGATAACAAAAGACCCGTAACGACATTAGTACAATTTACATATAAATAATAGGCCCCTTAGACCGTTACCTATGGCAGTAAACACATGTTGTTTTACCAGATCAATCCTGACATCTGAACTAACGCTTTAAATGTCAACTGGCGTGTTATATGGTAAGCACTTTTTTAAATGGCGGTACATTCCGCAATCTATTACTCAGCGTAAGTTTGTTGTTTACAGCGCTCGGCACAAATGCGCAAAATGGAAAAATTAACGGTACCGTCTCTCCCGTAGCGCTCCCGGATACCACAAACAGTTTTCTAACGCCTATCGCCACACAGAACGCGGGCACAAACGCACTCAGCCTGAGGCAGTGTATTGACTACGCACTGGTTCATCAGCCGGCATTGAACAACGCATTGATCAATGTTGATGTAGCCAGGGCCACCAATGCGATAAATTTATCGGGATGGCTGCCACAAGCCAATGCTTCAGGCAACTTTCTTCACTATATTCAGCTGCCGCATAACAATACTTTAATTAATACCGGCGGCAGCACCACAACGGGTACCGGCGGCAGCACTTCAACAGGCACAGGCTCCAGTTCTACTGATCCAACGGGTTCAACAGGCAGCAGTACAGGCATTAATGCCAGAGGCCAGAATGTAAGAAATTCCTTCGTCCCCGGGCTTACAGTTTCACAGGCGATATTCAGCCCGGCACTTTTATATACCGCAAAAAGTGCCTCTACATTTGTCAAACAAGCACAACAGATCACAGACAGCACCAAAATATTCCTGGTAACATCCATCAGCAAATCCTATTACAACGTGCTGCTCAACCTGGAACAGATCAATATTTTAAAAGAAGATACCGCCCGGTTGGGCACCAGCCTGCGCGATGCATACCACCAGTACAAGGGAGGCATTGTTGATGAAACAGATTATGAAGAAGCAACCATTACACTGAACAACTCCATTGCCCAGTTAAAACAGGCAAATGAAAATGTAATTCCGCAGTATGCCAGCCTAAAACAACTGATGGGTTACCCACCGGAAGAACAGTTTAACGTGAGTTTTGACACCACGGAAATGGCAGGAAACATTCATATTGACACGCTGCAGCAGTTACAGTACGAAAAACGGATAGAGTACCAGCAAATCCTGACGGATAAATACCTGCAGTCACAACTGGTTAAATATTACAAGTCATCCTTCCTGCCTGCATTATCTGCATTTTATAATTATAACCTCGCCTATCAGAACGACAAGTTCTCCGGCCTCTTCAATAATTCGTTTCCCAATTCGCTGGTAGGGCTATCCATCAGCGTGCCCATCTTTACCGGGTTTGCCCGGCTGCATAACCTGCACAGGGCCAAACTACAAGAGCAGATGCTGAACTGGAACCAGACAGACCTGAGGTCGCAGATCTATACAGAATATACCTCTGCCCTTGCCAGCTATAAAAGCAATTATTATAACCTGCACCTGCTGCAGAAAAATGTGAACATGGCCAAACGGGTTTACTTTGTGGTTACCCTGCAGTACAGGCAGGGCATTGTGCCTTACCTGAATGTGATCAACGCCGAATCGAACTTAATATCCTCAGAAATAAATTATTTAAATGCCCTGTTCCAGGTGCTGTCCACCAAAATAGACCTTGAAAAGGCAATGGGAAACGTTTCATATTAATGCATTCAGAATGAATAAAGTATCATCAAATATCATTTTTATCAGCTGTCTGATCCTGGCTGCCTGTAAACACAAACAGGCCACGCCATCCGCGGAGGTGCCTGTCAATCTGTATCAGCTCAAAGAACAGCAGGTATTGTATTATGATAATTATCCCTCTACAACTGCTGCACTGAGTCAGGTGAACCTGTTGCCACAGATACAGGGCGCCATCACCGGGATCTATTTTACGGAAGGAAGCCACGTGACCAAAGGGCAGAAATTATATGAAATAGACAAACGGATCTACCAGGCCAGTTATGATGCAGCTATAGCGAACCTGAAGGTGTCACAGGGAAACCTGCAGCAGGCACAGCAAGATGCCGACCGCTACGAATACCTGAACAAGTACAATGCGGTAGCCAAACAGCAGTATGACCATGCCGTCATCACGCTTCAGAATGCAAAAAACCAGGTACAATCCGCTCAGGAAGCAGTAAAAACCGCCAGCACAAACTTAAATTATGCGATTGTAACGGCACCTTTTACAGGGAAAATCGGGTTCAGCATGGTGAAACTGGGTGATGTGGTTTCCATCGGCTCAACCGTGCTGAATACCATTTCTACGGATAATCCTATGGCGGTGGACTTTGTGATCAACGAAAAACAGCTGCCCCATTTTGAGCAGTTACAAATGGATAGCAAACACAGGCCTGACTCGCTCTTTACCATCCTGCTGCCAGACAATTCGCTCTACCCCTATACCGGGAAGATCTCAGTGATAGACCGTGCAGTGGATTCACAAACCGGCGCTATCCGCATCCGTCTGGTATTTCCCAATCCAAAGAACACCCTGAGAGTGGGCATGAGCTGCCTGGTGCGGGTACATAACCAGGATACGCAGCCACAGCTGGTATTGCCGGGCAAGGCTGTGGTGGAGCAGATGGGCGAGTACTTTGTGTTTGTGGCAAGGGATACCCTGCTGAGAGACTCCGCCGCGAAGCAGGATAATGCCAAAAAACACGAGCTGCTGGCGATGCAGAAAAAAGTGCAGACAGGACAGACAATTGACCAGAACATCGTGATTAAAGGAGGACTAAAAACCGGCGACCGGGTGGTGGTTGATGGCGTTCAGGCTTTGCACGACGGATCACAGATTACCACTGCCAATAAGGTAGCGCCGTCACAGGGCGGCAAAGGGGGACGTTAACGGAAAAGATATGATTGCCAACACCTTTATAAAAAGACCTGTAACAGCCATAGTGATTTCTATTGTACTGGTCATTACCGGAACGGTATGTATCATGCTGCTGCCTGTAGACCAGTACCCGGATATTACCCCGCCAATTGTACAGGTGAACGGGCAGTTTACTGGTGCGGATGCCCAAACGGTTGAGCAAACCGTTGCCACCCCCATCGAAGAGCAGGTGAACGGAACCCCGGGTATGGAATACATGCAGAGCAACAGCACCAATAACGGGCTGATGTCTATGAACGTAACCTTTAAGATCGGGACCAATATTGATGTTGCCGCATTAGACGTACAGAACAGGGTAAGTATCGCCACTCCCCTGCTGCCGGCAGTGGTGAGCAGGCTGGGCCTTACGGTACGTGCCCTGAACCCGAGTATGCTAATGATGGTGGCTATTTATGCACCAAAAGGATCGCACAATATTACATTCCTCGATAACTATACCAATGTTTTTGTGCAGGATGCATTGCTGCGCGTACCCGGCGTGGGCAGTATTAACCGCTTTACTGATGATTTCAGTATGCGCATCTGGATGAACCCGGAAAAAATGGCCGACTATAGCTTAACACCCGCTGATGTGATTGCGGCTTTAAATGCCCAGAACGTTCAGGTAGCGGCAGGAACGGCAGGCGTGCCCCCACAGTCTTCCAGCCAGACCTATGAACTGGGCATCCTGGTAAACGGGCGCTTAAGCAAGGTGCCGGAGTTTGAAAACATTATTGTAAAAACCATTCCCCAAACGGGCGAACTGGTGTACATGAAAGATATTGCAAGGGTTGAACTTGGAAAATTTACCTTTTCGAGTAACTCTTTTGTGGACGGCAAACGGGCTTCCTATCTTCAGATCTATCAGGCCCCCGGCAGTAACGCATTGGAAACGGCCAAAGGTATTTACGCAGAACTGGCCAAATTAAAGCAAAACTTTCCCGCAGATGTAGCTTACAGCGTCCCTTTTGAATCGGTTACCGTGGTAAAGGTTTCGATGAAGGATGTACTGGTGACCCTGCTCATGACGCTGGGACTGGTAGCGATCGTGGTTTTTCTCTTTCTGCAAAACCTGCGTTCCACGCTGATTCCCGTCCTTGCTATCCCGGTATCAATCTTCGGCACCTTCTGCTTTTTTATCCCGCTGGGATTTACAATCAATACCTTAACGATGTTTGGCTTTGTGCTGGCCATCGGGATTGTGGTGGATGATGCGATCATTGTTGTGGAAGCCGTACAGCACTATATTGACGAACAGCAGATGACGGCCAAAGAAGCAACATACCAGGCCATGAAAGATATTTCTGCCCCGGTAATAGCTATTGCATTGATACTAGCCGCTGTTTTTGTACCCGTTGGGTTTATTCCGGGCATAGTAGGGCGCCTGTACCAGCAATTTGCCATTACAATTGCTATTTCGGTTATCATTTCTGCATTCATTGCCCTCTCGCTAACTCCGGCGCTGTGTACCTTATTGCTTAAATCTACGGATGAAAGTAAAAAGGACAAAGGGATCAACAGGTGGTTTTCGAGATTTAACGATTGGTTTGAGCGGCTGACCGGAAAATATACGCTTGGCGTTAAAAAGAGTATTGCGGGCGCCAGATATATACTGGTCCTGCTGCTCTGTGTATGTGCCGGTGCCTGGTTCCTCTTTAAACAAAAACCTACCGGTTTTATTCCGTCTGAAGATGACGGCAACCTGTATGTCACTTTCCAGCTGCCGCCTGCCTCATCCACGGCACAGTCCATTGCCGTGATGTCAAAATTGATGCAGGTGGTAGCCACCACGCCGGGCGTAGCACATTATGCGGCTTTATCCGGTCTGAACGTGGTAACCAACGCCAGCAATTCAAACAATGGCACCATTTACTGCCAGCTGAAACCCTGGGACGAACGCAGCAAATCAAGCGAGCAGGTACCGGGCCTGATAGCAGTGATGCAAAAACGCATTGCGGATGCGGGGATCAGGAATGCCAATGTAGAAGTCATACAGCCCTCGCCACTCCCCGGAATAGGCTCTACCGCAGGTTTCAGTATGCAGATTGAACAGCGGAGCAGTACGGATAACCTGCAGGACTTTGAAAAGGTGGTAAACAAGTTCATTGCAGCAGCCAATAAAAACCCGGCCATCACGGGGGCATTCAGCTTTTATTCTGCACATACCCCAAATTATAACCTGAAGGTAGACCGCGAAAAGTGTGAAAAACTGGGCGTGAACATTGCCGATGTATTTACCACGATCCAGGCCTATATGGGCAGCCTGTATATCAATGACTTTACTACCTACAACCGTACCTTCCATGTGGTAGTGCAGGCTGACACGGCATTCCGTACGAAGATCTCGGATATGAACAGGTACTACGTCCGCAACCAGGCCGGACAGATGCTGCCGCTGGGAACACTGATCAGCTACCAGCCCACCGAGGCACCGCCCCTGGTATCGCATTTTAACATTTTCAGAACTGCCGAAGTGGACGGTGCTTCAGCAGAAGGATACAGCAGCAGCCAGGCACTGGATGCCCTGCAGCAGGTAGCGGCAAAGGTTTTGCCGGAGGGTTATGCATTTGAGTTCTCCGGTTTGAGTTATGAAGAAAAAAAGGCAGGATCAACCACCATATACATCTTCCTCTTCTCCATTACCTTTGTGTTCCTGTTCCTCGCGGCCCTGTATGAAAGCTGGTCGGTTCCTTTTTCAGTGCTGCTGGCAGTTCCCGTAGGGGCTTTCGGTGCAATTATCGCACTGCTGCTGGTGCCAGACCTGACGGATAATATCTATGCGCAAATAGGCCTCATCACGCTGATTGGCTTGGCGGCGAAAAACGCTATCCTGATTGTTGAATTTGCCAAGGTACGGGTAGACCGTGGCGAGGAGCTGCTCAAATCTACGCTGGAGGCAGTGAGCCTGCGCCTGCGCCCTATCGTGATGACCTCCCTGGCTTTTATCCTGGGAGTACTGCCGCTGGTTTTTGCCACAGGCGCAGGTGCAGTGGCACGCAGAACAATAGGTTTAACAGTTTTGGGAGGGATGCTGGCAGCATCAACACTCGCCATCTTTATTGTGCCGGTATTGTACGTGCTGATTACCCGTCTTTCTTATGGCAAAGAAAGGCTGGCCTGGTTACAGGAACACCATGACGAGCTGATGGAAAAAGCAAAAAAAGTGGAAGAGCAGAACCTCGATGCTGAACTGGAATACGAGATCCGGAGGGCGCGCGATCTGCATAAACCTGATGAAGCATGATTGCGAATACGTTTATCAAAAGGCCCGTAACAGCGATAGTCATCTCTCTTGTACTGATGATTGCAGGATTGATCTGCCTGAATAATCTGGCTGTAGACCAGTATCCGGATATCACGCCGCCAACTGTTTCAGTGAACGGTTCCTACACTGGTGCCGATGCCGAAACCGTAGAGCAGACCGTAGCCACCCCTATTGAAGAACAGATCAATGGTACCCCGGGCATGGAATACATGCAGAGCACGAATACCAATACAGGTGGAATGAATGTAAGGATCACGTTCAACATCGGTACCAACGTGCATATTTCTGCATTGAATGTGCAGAACCGGGTGGGCATAGCCTCCCCTCTTTTGCCGGCCGTAGTGAGCAAACTGGGAATGACCGTCCGCGCCCGCAATCCGGATATGCTGATGCTGGTTTCCATTAATTCGCCAAAGGGCACGCATAATATTACTTTTCTTGACAATTACACCAATGTATTTATTGAAGATGCCTTATTGCGCGTACCGGGTGTAGGGGACGTGAGCACGCGTACAGACAATTTTAGCATGCGCGTATGGATGAACCCTGATAAGATGGCCTCCTATGGGTTAACACCGGCAGACGTTATTGCAGCACTGAATGCCCAGAATGTGTATGTTGCCGCAGGATCTGCCGGGGCGCCGCCGCAGCATACATCACAAACCTTTGAAACCGGTATCCTTGTTAACGGGATGCTGAGCAAGGTTCCTGAGTATGAAAAGGTAATCGTAAAAACAATCCCCGGCACCGGAGAGCTGATCTATTTAAAGGATGTAGCCCGGATTGAACTGGGTAAATTCACTTTTTCGAGCAATAACTTTGTAGACGGCAGCAAGTCTTCCATCATCCAGGTTTTTCAAACGCCGGGAAGTAATGCGCTGGAAACCGCTCAAAACGTATATGCAGAACTGGCGAGACTGAAGAAGTCGTTCCCGGCAGATGTAGATTATCAGGTTCCTTTTGAGGCGGTTACAATCATCAAGGTTTCGATGCAGGAAGTATTGGGCACACTGTTAAAAGCCCTGGGACTGGTGGCCATTGTGGTCTTTCTGTTTTTGCAGAACTGGCGATCTACCATTATCCCTATCCTGGCGATCCCGGTATCTATTCTATCTACCTTTTGCTTTTTTATTCCCCTCGGTTTCACTATTAATACGCTCACAATGTTTGGCTTTGTGCTGGCCATAGGGATTGTGGTTGATGATGCTATTATTGTGGTGGAGGCGGTGCAGCACTATATTGATGAACAGGGCATGTTACCCAGGGAAGCCACTTACCATGCTATGAAAGAGATTTCCGGTCCGGTGGTGGCTATTGCACTCATACTGGCCTCGGTATTTGTACCGGTTGGTTTTGTACCGGGGATTGTAGGCCGTTTGTACCAGCAATTTGCCATTACGATTGCCATATCTGTGATGCTCTCCTCGTTTATCGCTTTGTCATTAACCCCGGCCTTATGCACACTGCTGCTGAGGCCAACCGATCATAGCAAAAAACCAAATCTGCAGGCCAGGTTATTTAACTATTTCAATACCTGGTTTGAAAAGGTTACCTATAAATATTCAAACGGCGTAAAACGAAGTATCAAAAATTCAAAGTTCATCATCATCCTACTGGCATGCATCTGCGCAGGTGCCTATTTTCTTTTTAAGATCAAACCCGCAGGTTTTGTACCTTCGGAAGACGACGGCAGGTTATACGTGACCTACCAGCTTCCCGAAGCTTCTTCAACAGCGCAGTCTGTGGCGTTGATGGAGCGGCTGATGAAGATAGTAGCCTCCACGCCCGGGGTGGGCCATTTTGCTGCCCTGTCAGGCTTTAACATACTTAACGGAGGTGCCAATTCAAACAACGGCAGTATCTTCTGTATGCTCAAACCCTGGGATGACCGCAGTACGAAGGAAACCAGGATACCGGGTTTGGTGGATGTGCTGAAAAAAAGAATTGCCGGGGCGGGCATAAAAAATGCAAATGTGGTGGTCATTCCACCTCCTCCCATCCGCGGTATAGGGCAGGCCGCAGGCTTCAGTATGCAGATTGAGCAGGGCAATGCCACTGATGATATCCACACGTTTGAGAAGGTAGTGAAAAAGTTCGTCTCTGATGCGCACAAGATCCCGGCAATTTCATCTGCCTTTAGTTATTTCTCTGCCCATACACCCAGTTATGAGCTGACGGTAGACCGCGCAAAATGCGAAAAGCTGGGCGTAAATATACCCGATGTGTTCAATACCATGCAGGCCTATATGGGCAGCCTCTTCGTTAATAATTTTACGCTGTACAACCGCACCTATCATGTGGTGGTACAGGCCGATACGGCCTACCGCTCGCTGATCACGAACATGAACAAATATTATGTGCGTAACCGCGCCGGCGAAATGCTGCCGATCAGCGCTGTGATCAGTTACAAACCCACAGAGGCAGCACCGCTGATCACCCACTTTAACATTTTCCGCTCGGCAGAGGTAGATGGGTCTACACCACCGGGGTATAGCTCAGGACAAGGGATTGAAGCATTGAAGGAACTTGCAGCCAAGACTTTACCTCAGGGTTACACTTACGAATTTTCGGGTTTAAGTTATGAGGAAATCAAGGCAGGTTCAACTACGGTATATATTTTTATTTTCTCTATCACTTTTGTGTTCCTCTTTCTTGCAGCGTTGTACGAAAGCTGGTCGGTCCCCTTCTCTGTCATGCTGGCCGTTCCGATCAGTGCTTTTGGTGCGATACTGGCCCTAACTGTTATGCCTTCGCTTACCAACAATGTATACGCGCAGATTGGGCTGATCACTTTGATTGGCCTGTCAGCAAAAAATGCAATCCTGATTGTGGAGTTTGCCAAGATCAGGGTAGACCGTGGCGAAGAACTGATCAGATCTACTCTCGAAGCCGTCCGTTTACGTTTGCGGCCCATCATTATGACCTCACTGGCTTTTATCCTGGGTGTACTGCCGCTGGTGTTTGCTACCGGCGCAGGCGCGGTGGCACGAAACACGATAGGTGTTACCGTTTTGGGAGGCATGATCGCTTCTTCAACGATATCCATCTTTATAGTCCCTGTTCTTTTTGTATTGTTCACCCGCTTCTCCTATGGCAAAAAACAACTGGCCTGGCTGCAGGCACACCACGAGGAGCTGATGGAAAAATCAAGGAAGATTGAAGAGCAGAATATCGATCCGGAACTGGAATATGAAATTGCCCGGTCAAAAGCTGAACACAGGCCTAAGGGAGAAAGCTGAATTTTCCAGACGCTTAATTATTATTTAATATCCGGTTTATATGAATTCCATAAACTTACAGGATAAAACAAATAATAAATATTCACAGCGTCCAAAAGACAGGGCTATGCCAAACCCAAAACAGAGGCAACACTCAATTATGACAAAAAACCAGGCGATCAGACTGAACGCATTAAAAAAAGCCATCGCATTTTACCTCATCTTAAGCATTGTCTTTTCAGGCTGCAAGAAAAGCACACCTACACAGGCGCAGACCGGAAACACCGAAACCTCAGGCAGAAAGGAAACCAACCAGGCAGCGGCCGACGAGTTTTTCCAGATTGCCGTTATTCCTGATACACAATACTACACCTCTGAAGAACACGGCGGTACCCTGGATATGTTTCAGCAACAGATCACCTGGATTAAAACCAACAGGGAAACATCAAACATAGCTTATGTGATACATTTAGGGGATTTGGTTGACCACGGTGAGGATCAGCCGTCGGAATGGATAAACGCCAAAAACATCCTTTACCAACTCGAAACCCCGGTTACGGGCTTACCAAACGGCATCCCCTATGGCCTGGCAGTTGGTAACCACGACCAAACCCCCAACGGATTTCCCGGAGAGGGAGGCACCAACAATGGTTATGCCAAGTACTTTGGTAAGGACCATTTCCTGGGGCGTGCCTATTATGGAGCACCTTATGGAAGTTCTAACAATAACGATAACCATTATGACCTTTTCAGCGCCAATGGAACTGACTATATTGTATTGTACATCGAGTACAATACTCCCGGAGATGCAGAGTACAGCGCTGCCATTGAAGCCGCTGTGATGAGCTGGGCAGATGGTGTTTTGACCACATACGCAAGCCGGAAAGCCATCATTGTGAGCCATAGCTTGCTGAGATTGCCGGCAGGAAGCAACAGTGATATTCAGGGAGGAAGCGGCACGAATGCGGTAGCTGCCGCATTTACCTACCAGGGACAGGTGATCTATGACAGGGTTAAAACGCATGACAATGTTTTCCTGATGCTGGGAGGCCATGTATCAGGCGAAGGCTTCAGACAGGATACCTATAACGGGCACGTAATCAAATCTTACCTGTCAGACTACCAATCCAGACAAAATGCCCCTTACAGCGGGGAAACCAGCAGAAACGGCGGCAACGGCCTGATGCGCTTAATGAAGTTCAACAAAACCACGCAGACCCTTAGCGTAAGGACCTTTGCGCCAAGAACACGGGCGAATATACTGGAAACAGATGGCGACAGCGAGTTCTCAAAACCATTGTAAAATTAAACTTTAATTGATAAAAGAGGCTTGCGCCTCTTTTATCAATTTTTATTTATCCTTCCTCTCCCCCATTTTTCATTTTCATCAATATGGCATAGGCATTCCTGACCACAATTGATTTTACATTTAAGGGCGATTTGATTTCTATGAATCCGCCATTGGCGGCACCGGTTTCCACGGGTGTCATTCTGAATTTATGGTTTCCTTCAGCAGCGAAGATGTAATTTTTACTTTCCCATTTCACAATGGCTTCTTCGGGAACTGCGGTGACACTGGCATTATTGATTTCAATTGACGCATTTATAAAAGTACCGGGCAGGAGTTCTTTACCATAGCCCTTTTCCAATTCGCAATGCACGCTTGTAGTACGGTCATCACCTATGTTAGGAGTAATTAAATGAATAGTTGCCACATACGTTTTTTCAGGATGTTTGTTGGTAGTGCAGGTTACCTTTTGTCCTTCTGCAAGCCTGGAGGCATCATTTTCAAAGACAGTCAGGTTTACATGGGAGGCCGTAGGATTGATCAGTTCGAACAATACGTCTGAAGAGCTCACATATTTACCGGTATTTACGTTCACTTTTGTCACATAACCGCTGATTGGGGCATAGATATGGATTGCACGCGAGATATTATCTGCAGTCAGCGCAGCGGGGTTCAGCCCGATGAGCCTGATCTTTTCGGCCAGCGAGCTTACCAGTATTTTCTGGCTGCTGAATTCACTTTCCGTTTGCTGGAAAAGTTTGTCACTGGTAGCTTTTGTAGCGTTTAAACCCTTCTGGCGTTTATAATCTGCCTCGGCGAATTTCAGTTTTGTTTTTGCGGTCAGGTAGTCCTGCTGCAGCTGGATATATTGCTGATCCTCTACCGTAGCCAGTACGCTGCCCTTACTGACCCTCATCCCGGGGATCAGCATCATTTTCTTTACATAACCGCCAAGAGGAATACTGATTGAAACAATATTTTCAGGTGGCACATCTACCATACCGCTGACCTTTAGTGTGGTATGCATTTCTCTTTTTTCGAACGTGCCGGTTTCAATTCCCGAGTTCTTAATCTGCTCTGCTGAGAGCTGGGCAAGGTCGGCATCAATTTGTACGCGATCAGCGGATTTCCCCGCTGTTGCAGCCTCTTCTTTCTGTTCGTGTGAACAGGACGAGCTCAGGATGACTAATGTGAAGGCTATAATTAAGATATGTTTCATTTGAGTTGTTTTTAAGGTTAGTTGACAGCACTTATTCTTTCGATTTCAAAAGCAGCCTCATTCAATTGCTGCACTGTATTGAAATACTCGCTCCGGAGTTGTATAGACTGGTTAATTAAGATGACCCAATCCAGGTACCCGATTTCCCCTGCGTTCAGCTTATCGGTAGTTGTGCTGATGATCTTCGAAGCATTTGGCAAAATGGAGCTTTGATAGGAGCTGATCAGCTTGCTGTTCTGCGTATAAATTCTCATCGCATCTTCCATCCCTGTGCGCAGCTCTTGTTTGGTTACATCAAGCTCCTGCTGGCGCTGTTTGATCAATACATTTGAGGCCCTGATCCTGGAGCGCTGTGCACCGGAAAATACGGGTATACCAAGTCCTACATTGACGGAAGAGAACCTTTTATCCCTGTCAAAATATACGTCAGACCCCGCAGTGGTAGTCTGCCAGCCTACCACACTGGTATTGCTGTAACCTAAAGTAAGCGAAGGCAGCAGTTTGCTTTTCTCAAGCTTGTGCTGCTGCTGCGAAAGCATGATCTGCTGCTGCTGCAGCCTGAGCGCCGGATTGTCAGCTATCCTTTCAGCGTCAGGCAAGCCGGAAAGCCTGTAAAGCACGCTGTCAGCTACCGGAACTACGTTTTCATGGCTGTTTAACAATACATTAAAGCGGGTTAACAGCACTTCATAATCTGTTTTCAGAATTTCCAGCTGATTGGAGATCTGTGAACGCTGGTTCCTGGCAGTAGCCAGCTCAAGCGCATCTACATCTCCGGAGGTAAAACGCTGTTCGGCTTTTTCCAGAAAACCACCGTAAATACTATCCGCCTGCAAAAGCAGCCTGCGTTTATGCTGCAGCACGAGTATTGCGTAATAGGCAGATTTAACCCGCGTTCTGATATCCAGCTGATGCTGACGAAGGCTGGTTTCACTGATCCGGATATTTGTTTTTTGGATGGCCGACTGCCTGGTATAAACACTCGGGAAATCAATATTCTGGGAAATGGAAAACCTGTTGTCATTGGCAAGGCTGTTGAATTTGCCATACTCAAATCCGGCAGTTGCCTTCTGAACATCAAAGCTGTTCTTTCCCAGGGCTTTATTATAATCCACTTCGGTCATAGACACCTGAAGCGCCGCGTTATTTTTCAGCGCACTGTCTATCGCTGCCGGCAATGGAATTTTCTGCTGCGCATTTGTTCCCATAAAGGCAACAACCAGGATGGCGACCATTGCAGTCATTTTTTTCTGTGGCTTAAAGTAGCCAAAGCCCTTTTCAAAAAGCATATAAAGCATAGGTAATACGAACAGTGTTAACAAAGTAGAGATGATCAGGCCACCAATGACCACCGTTGCCAGCGGCTTCTGCACCGCCCCACCGGCACCTGTACTGATGGCCATTGGAATAAACCCGAGGGAAGGAACAAGTGCCGTCATGAGCACCGCCCGGAGTTTTGATTTTGTAGCATGGATCACAATGCGTTTCACATCAACCCAGCCCTCTTTCTTTAGCCTGTTGAATTCAGTGACCAGCAGGATGCCGTTTAAAACAGCTACGCCGAACAGCGCAATAAAACCTACCCCGGCAGAAATACTAAACGGAAGGTCCCTGATCCAGAGTGCAAGGATTCCGCCTATGGCCGATAATGGAATGGCGGTATAGATCAGCAACCCCTGTTTTACAGAACTGAATGCAAAATATAAAAGAAGAAAGATCAGCAATAACGCAATGGGAACCACAATGCTCAGCCTTGCTTTTGCCCCCGTCATATTTTCAAATGACCCTCCATAATGAATGGTATATTCTTTACTGAGGTGCAGTTCACTGTTTACTTTCTGCTGCAACTCCTGAACGATAGATTGTACATCCCTGTCCTTGATATTAAAGCCGATGATGATCCTGCGCCTGGTATTTTCCCGCTGGATCTGGTTCACACCTTCTACTTCATCAATCTCTGCCACCAGCGATAGCGGGATCTGGGAACCTGTTTTAGTGGGTACCATCAAATTGCGGATATCTCCGATATTCCGGCGCGACTCACCTTCCAGCCGCACTACCATATCGAAACGTTTCTCGCCTTCGTAAACCTGCCCGGCTACCTGGCCTGCAAAAGCGGTATTCACCACACGGTTTACATCACTTACGTTTAAACCGTACTTGGCCATGCCCTCACGGTTATACTTCAGTACGATCTGCGGCATACCATTTACCCGTTCTTCATAGATATTGACCGCACCTTTTACCTGCTGAATGATCCCGGTAAGGCGGTGCGCGTAGTTGGAAAGCGAATCGAGATCCTCGCCAAAGATCTTGCACACCACATCCTGCCTTGCCCCCGTCATCAGTTCATTAAAGCGCATCTGAACGGGGAACTGGAACCCAACGGTTATCCCCGGCACAACCTCCAGCGCCTTGGTCATTTTAGCACTCAGCTCCGGAAATGAGGTGGCCGAGGTCCAGTCTTTCTTGTCTTTAAGAATGATCATCATATCACCAGCTTCAAAAGGCATCGGATCTGTAGGGATTTCGGCACTTCCAATCTTGGTCACGATCTTTTGCACCTCAGGAAATTTATTCAGCAGAATTTTAGAAGCCTTCTGTGTAGTTTCAATGGTATTGTTCAGGTTACTACCAGTAAGCAGCCTTGTCTCTACGGCAAAATCACCCTCTTCCAACTGGGGGATAAACTCGCCTCCCATCCTGGTGAGGATAAATACTGACACAATAAATAAGGCTAATGTTACTGCGATAATGGTTTTAGGAAAACGCAGTACCTTACTCAGCAATGGCTGATATTTCCTTTCCAGCCATGCCATCAGTTTATCCGTGATGTTTTGTTTATGCGTTAAATTCTTGCTGAGGCATAAAGCCGACATCATAGGCACATACGTGACAGACAAAATAAAGGCGCCCAGGATAGCAAAGGCTATCGTGAAGGCCATCGGCTTAAACATTTTTCCTTCGATCCCCTCAAGGGATAAGATAGGCAGGTAAACGATCAGGATAATGATCTGGCTGAACACGGCAGATTTAATCATCGTGCCCGTTGATTTTCCTACTTCCACATCCATTTCTTCCTGATTGATATGCCCTGCATTCCTGAAATGTTTCGAGTGGGAGAAACGGTGCAGGATAGCCTCTACAACGATGACCGATCCGTCTACGATCAGCCCGAAATCAATGGCCCCCAATGACATCAGGTTTCCTCCAACGCCAAATTTGTTCATCAGGATGATTGCAAAGAGCATGGAAAGCGGGATCACGGAAGAAACGATCAGCCCGGCCCTCAGGTTTCCGAGGAAAAATACCAGCACGAAGATCACGATGAGGGCACCTTCCAGCAAGTTGGATTCTACAGTATGTATGGCATTATCCACCATTTTGGTACGGTCAAGAAAAGGTTCAATGACAACGCCCTTTGGCAGCATTTTCTGTATTTCCGCGACCCTTTCTTTTACCCTCTTGACTACCACGGAGGAGTTTTCGCCTTTTAACATCATGACCACGGCCCCGGCAACTTCACCTTTGTCATTAAAGGTCATGGCCCCATACCTGATGGCGGAACCATATTGTACGGTAGCCACATCACTCATCAGTAAGGGCACGCCATTCTCCAGGGTTTTTACCACAATTTTCTGGATATCTTCAGGCGTGGCGGTCAGCCCCTCACTTCTGATATACAATACCGTTGGCCCTTTCTCAATGTAGGCACCCCCGGTATTCTCATTATTCCGCTCCAAAGCATCGAACACATCTGTGATGGTAAGATGGTGGGCTTTTAACTGCTCCTGGCGGACTGCAATCTCGTATTGTTTCAGTTTACCGCCAAAACTGGAAACCTCGGCCACACCCGGAGTGCCTAAAAGCTGCCGGCGGACAATCCAATCCTGAATTGTACGGAGCTCCGTGGCATCGTACTTCTGTTCATAACCTTTGAGCGGCCTTACCACATACTGGTATATCTCTCCAAGGCCCGTAGAAACGGGAGCCATTTGCGGCGAACCCACGCCCGGAGGGATCTCCTGCTGCACCTGTTGTAATTTCTCACTGATCTGCTGGCGCGCCCAGTACACATCTGTTTCTTCGCTGAATACAATGGTGACCAGCGAAAGCCCGAAACGTGAAAAACTTCTGATCTGCTTCATTCCGGAAATGCTGCTGCAGGCCTGTTCAATTGGAAAGGTAATCAGCCGCTCAATATCAGGGGCACCAAGAGAAGGTGATACGGTGATCACCTGCACCTGGTTATCAGTAATATCAGGAAGGGCATCTATGGGTAGTTTTGTAACCTCGTAAGCGCCCCAGCCGATGAGCGCAAGTACAAAGAGGCCAATGATTAACTTATTCTTTACAGAAAAGCCAATAATCTGATTTAGCATAAAATTCTTTTATTTAAAAATGATCATATACCGGTTTCCGGAAATCAGCTGATCCCCGGAAACCGAAAAAAATTAATAAAGAATTTTATGCTCTCGGAGGGCGGAACAGCGCACCCAATGCCGGATTGGATAAGATGTAAAGCTGTGGCCTGCGGATAGCGGCCGTTATAGAGAAATAGGGTTGTCTGAACAGAATGGTCTTTGCCGGATGGACAGCATGAGAAATATGGCCCGGGGTAGTGATCTTTTTGAAAGGCAGTTTCATATCCTCATCTTCATCATTGTCATTGATATCATTGCCAAAATAGTGCATGGACAAAAAATCAATAATTCCAACTTCGTTGTTAAGGCTGTGATGCTGAAGAAAATGGGAGACGAGTTGGGGCAGCTTAAATATTTCTGAGAATGAAGTATTTAAAATAAGGATGGGAAACAGTACGTATAAGCATGCCTTCTTCACGCTGCAAATATAACTGCACTAAGATAAAAATCAAGGTGTTGAGATGTTTATTTAGGTATCATTAACTTTACAAAGATTCAAGTAAATTGCCGGTGTTGCATCCACACCCACCGGCAATTCTTATTAACTATTATTTACCTAAACATGTCTGCCGGGCGAGCGCCCGCTTCGACAAGATCTTTTTTAATTCATTTGTAGTAATAACGCAAGAACTTCCTTTTTACTCTGCTCATGATGATTTTTTTTTAAATAATTTTTTTCAACACTTCATGAACGCCGGCAAGCCAGAACGGAACAAACAATATAAGAGCCACTTTAATGCCATCTGCCAACTGACTGCGTATGGCTTTTGTAGCCTTGACAATATGGTCACTGATCGTGGAAGATGAAATCCCCAGTAATGCGCTTACCTGCTCATATGACTTGCTTTCCAGCTTGCACAGTGTGAAAATCTTCTTTCGCTTAGGCGGAAGCATTTCTATGGCATTCATCAGCAGTGCCTCTTCATCAACAGGGATAACACTTTCCATAAGCAGATCACTTCCAGTTGTTATAAAGTTTTGCAGGTTGTTTATCATTTGTTTATTCCTTTTGGCTTTACGGTAAAAATCTATCATTATATTGTGGCTTAGCCTGCACAGGTAGGCTGGGAAGGACTTATCCGGATCAAGCTGTACCCTCTTCTCCCAGACTCTTAGAAAAGTATCCTGCGTAACCTCCCTGGCTGTATGGTCATCTCTCATGAGCCGTCTCAGGTTGCAGTAAATATTCCGGTGATGGAGCATGTAAAGCTCGTTAAAGGCAAGTGTATTGCCCAGCTTAATAGCTTCCAGTAATTCTGTTTCGGTATGGCCTGTTCTTTTAATTTCTCCCATTTTGATCAGATGGTTGGCAGACATGGCGATCTGTTTAATTAATTATATGTCAATGATAAATAGTTTTTTATAATTCGACAATAGTGTAGAAGAAGGCAATTATTCCTCAGGGGTTGTAAAAACGTTTTTTCATTATCAATTTCGCAGATTATTTTTTTCAAATAATTTTAAAATTCCGTTTTCGTTTTGATAATACACCTGTATCACAGCCGGGATTTGCAGCCGCACAAAAAAATTACCAGTTGAGCGAATTAAAAATTACTAGCTTTGCTCTCAACCAAATTTAATAGAGATAAATGAGAGAAGTAGTTATTGTATCAGCACTCAGAACACCAATCGGAAGTTTCGGCGGTGCACTGTCGGGTTTTACAGCTACCCAGCTGGGAGGCTTTGCCATTAAAGCGGCAGTGGCACAGTCGGGCGTTCAACCCGAAGACATACAGGAAGTATTTATGGGCAATGTATTATCTGCCAGCCTGGGCCAGGCACCGGCAACACAGGCAGCAAAATTTGCAGGACTGCCCGATGTGCCTGCTACCACTATTAACAAAGTATGTGCCTCGGGCACCAAGGCAATCATGCTTGCCGCACAGAGCATTGCTCTGGGGCAGAATGACATTGTGGTTGCCGGAGGAATGGAAAGTATGAGCAATGTACCCTATTACCTGGACAAAGCCAGAACAGGCTACAGGCTGGGCCACGGACAAATGACTGACGGATTGGTAAAAGACGGACTCTGGGATGTGTACAATGATTACCATATGGGCTCTGCCGCTGAGTTGTGCGCTTCAACCTGCGGGATCAGCCGCGAGGAGCAGGACAGGTATGCGGCAGGTTCCTACAAAAGGGCTCAGTCAGCACAGGAAGCGGGTAAATTTACAGATGAGATTATACCGTTAGAGGTGACAGACCGCAAGGGAAACACCACAGTAGTACATCAAGATGAAGATCCCTATACTGTTAATTTTGATAAGATACCAGGATTAAAACCTGTATTTAAAAAGGATGGCACCGTGACTGCTGCCAATGCTTCGGCTTTAAATGATGGTGCTGCTGCACTGGTGCTGATGAGTGCTGAAAAAGCGGCAGAATTGGGATTGAAACCCCTGGCACGCATACTCAGTTATGCTGATGCCCAGCAGGCACCGGAATGGTTCACCACGGCTCCTTCGAAAGCTATTCCCCTGGCGTTGAAAAGAGCAGGAAAAAACATCGGTGAGGTAGATTTCTTTGAGATTAATGAGGCTTTTTCTGTAGTTTCACTGGCAAATAACAAGGAGCTGGGTTTATCAGAAGATCTGGTAAACGTAAATGGCGGTGCTGTAGCGATGGGACATCCGCTGGGTGCGTCAGGAGCGCGGATTGTAGTTACCCTGCTTTCCGTATTGAACCAGAACCATGGAAAAATAGGCGTTGCCGGCATTTGTAATGGCGGCGGCGGCGCAAGCGCAATTGTGATTGAAAACTTAAATTAATGAAGAAGGCACTCCTTTCCTTTTTGATAACTTTTATCTGTAGCTGTGTGATCACGCCTGTTTTTGCACAGCTAAAACCTGATCCGAAAAGTACCACTATCCTGAATGCATATCAGGACTCCCTGTTAAGGTGTACGCAAACCATGTTTACGGCGACGGGCAATACGCAGCGGTTTGAGCAAAATGCAAAGTTCATCAAAATGCTGGTGAGCGCATTAAAGACAACATCATCCTTCAATTATGATTTCGATTCCCTGAGGACTATCTCTGTAGTGAGATCTCCGGACCATTCATTCAGGATCTTCTCCTGGTATGTGCCTACTGAGGAAGGTACCTATCGTTTCTTCGGCACCATACAAATGGCAACGGGCGATGGAAAGCTGAAGCTGTACCCGCTGATTGATGATACAGAACATTTTAAGGACGATAACGTAGTGACTACGAACAAGCAGTGGTACGGGGCCAGGTACTATGAAATTATACCCCTGATGGCCGCCGGGCAAAACACCTGTTACGCTTTGCTGGGCTGGAAGGGCAACAACAATAAGACATCTAAAAAAGTGATTGATATACTTTCATTTGGAGAAAATACGGCACAATTTGGAAAACCTATCTTTGAAGGCCCCAAAAATGCGCCAATCAAAAACAGGATCGTGTTTGAATATAACAAACTAAATACAATGTCGCTGAGACTGGACAAAAAAGAACAGCTCATTGCCTTTGACCATCTTGCGCCAATGGACTCCACTATGGTTGGAAATTTTGAATATTACGCCTCTGACTCAAGCTTTGATGCCTATCGCCTGGTAGGCAACAAACTAAAACTCGTTGAAAACATCGAGTTAAATAACGATCCAAATGCCCAGGATGATCTCTACATAGACCCCAAACGTAAAGATATACCGGTCACAAAAAAATTCTAATTTCGGCGGATTTGGCAAATAATAAATAAAATCAATTATTTTGCGGCACTGCCTGTTTATATTATTAACTGAACTGAAACTTATTAAATAAAAAAACCAACATACAAACACTATGGATCAATCTGAAATCCTTAAGCCGGAGCTGATACACGATGCTCCAAAAGGCCATCCCAAAGGATTATATGTACTGTTCGCTACCGAGATGTGGGAACGCTTTAATTATTACGGCATGCGTGCAATCCTGGTGCTTTTCATGACAAAAGCACTGCTGTTCGATAAAGCGTTCGCCTCAAACCTTTATGGAAGTTATACCGGACTTGCCTACCTTACGCCTCTTATTGGCGGCTTTGTGGCCGACAGATATTGGGGAAACCGGCGCTCCATCGTTACCGGTGGGCTCCTCATGGCTTTAGGAGAGCTCCTGATGTTCGCCTGCGCCTCTCTTTATCAAACCAATGCAGATGTTTCGGCCTTCCTTTTCTTTTCCGGATTAGGTTTTATGATTGCCGGAAACGGATTCTTTAAACCAAACATCTCTTCTATGGTGGGGCAGCTATACCCTGCCGGAGATAAAAGACTGGATGCAGCTTATACGATATTCTACATGGGTATTAATACGGGAGGTGCTTTAGGACCGTTCATCTGCGGATACGTTGGAGATACGGGTAATCCTGTCGATTTCAAATGGGCTTTCCTTGCGGCCGCCATTGCGATGCTGCTTGGCGTTCTGGTCTTCATCCTCTTAAGAGACAAACACGTGAGAGACCCTGAAGGCGTTCTGTTGGGCATGAAACCCGAGCGAACAGGAAATGAGCTCTCACCCGTTCTGGTTTACCTGGCGCTGCTGGTATTCTCTGGTTTATGCGTAGGCCTGATCTATATTGATGCCAGGGTGTACAGCTACCTGAGTTACCTGCTGCTTGCAGCCGTTCTGGGTATTGCGTATATGATCTTTAGTGATAAAAACCTGACCGTGGTAGAAAAAAAGAAAATGTCTGTGATCTTCATTGTTGCCTTTTTCGTGGTATTTTTCTGGAGTGCATTTGAACAGGCCGGTGCTTCACTTACTTTCTTTGCCGAGGAAAATACCAAAAGGGATCTTGGTTTCTTTACCGTTCCTGCAAGCTGGTTCTCTTCTTTGAACTCGGTCTTTGTAGTTACGTTTGCTCCTGTGGCGGCCTGGTTATGGATCAAACTTGGAAAAAGAGAACCCTCTGCCCCAACTAAAATGGCTTTAGGCCTTATGCTGCTTGCCATTGGTTATTATGTGATTGCAATTGGTGTAGACAATGTAGGTAACGGTATCAAGGTAAGTATGATGTGGCTGATCGGAATGTATGCTTTTCATACCTGGGGAGAGCTGTGCTTATCCCCTATAGGGTTATCACTGGTGAATAAACTTGCCCCTTTAAAATTTGCATCACTGCTGATGGCAGTATGGTTCCTGGCTAATGCCGGCGCCAATGTACTGAGCGGGAAATTGAGTTCATTGTACCCTGATGGCACAAAAACCACAGTCTTTTTTGGCTACGAAATGCATAACCTGCATGAGTTTTTCATGCTTTTCGTGTTTATGGCAGGTGCAGCTTCAATCATTCTGTTCTTCTTAACCAAATGGTTACAGCGGATGATGAATGCTACCGCTTAATTTAACCCATACTGAAATAAAGAACCCGCAATTATTTATTGCGGGTTCTTTTGTATAGAACTAAAATTCTTTAACGATTAAAAATCTGTTAAAATCATTTAGAACTTATTACCTTTCATTTATATTCAATACTTTCGCGGAAGTTTTACCAGAATTAATTAAAGTGTCAGACAGCTTAGTCATCATACCCACCTATAACGAGAAGGAGAATATTGAAAAGATCATCCGCAAGGTGTTCAACCTCAATTTCACCTTTGAAATTTTGATTATTGATGATGGCTCTCCCGATGGTACTGCTGATATCGTTAGAAAACTGCAGCAGGAATATTCCGGTCTGCACCTGGAAGAAAGAACCGGTAAACTGGGATTGGGAACAGCATATATCCACGGTTTCAAATGGGCATTGAGAAATGCCTATCAGTATATCTTTGAAATGGATGCCGACTTCTCCCATAACCCTGAAGATCTCTATAAACTGTACCAGACCTGCGTAAACGGGGCCGATGTAGCCATAGGATCGCGTTATGTAAAGGGCGTGAATGTAGTCAACTGGCCTATGAGCAGGGTGCTAATGTCCTACTTTGCATCAATGTATGTGCGTGTGATCACCAGGATAAACATCCAGGATGCGACTGCAGGTTTCAAATGTTACAGGAGAATAGTTTTGGAGACCATCCCGATGGACAAGATCAGATTTGTAGGTTATGCTTTCCAGATAGAGATGAAATTTACTGCCATCCAATACGGCTTTAAGGTGGTTGAAGTACCAATCATTTTTACCGACCGTACTGAAGGAACCTCGAAAATGAGCACCAAGATTTTCAGGGAAGCCTTTTTAGGCGTTATACAAATGAAAATAACCAGCTGGTTCAGAAAATACGAAAGATAACCTGCGCTTATCATTTCCCGATACTACTTAGTATCTCATATCATTTTTCTTTAGCGCTCCTTATCATTTCGCCAAATTCCATCTGTTTATCCATGGCAGTTACGATCTGGCTGAGGCGTTTGACACGTGTAGATTCTGTTTTGGCAGTATTAAGCCAGTTGATATAATAGTTCTGGTGTGACTTCGGCAGCTTCATAAAGTTCTCCATATTATGCCTTTCTTCCAGCAAACACAGTTCCAGATCGGCAGGCATTTCAATTTTAAAATCTTTATCTTCTTCAAGCTCAATACGCAATATCGCCCCTTCTTCCTTTTTCAGTTGTTTGCGCAGACTGGCTTTTAAGGCAATAATAAAATTCCCCTCTCCTATTGGGGTTAGCGCCAGGCCCCTGATCTCAACTGCATCCAGTCTTCCTTTTATCCTGTAGCTTTTTTTACAGTCAGGCTTAATCTGGTTCGCAATACCCGCAGGAACGAAAACGAAAGTCCATCCGGTCTTTTCACCCATTTTTTCATACCGTTCTATTTCTGCTTCAAATACGATCATGCAGAACTAAGTTAAAGAATTTGTGGGAATTTTAGAGGGATTTTCTGAGAGGAAAATAAGAGATATACAAAAAATAGGGTGGTTATATTTCTTCCTTGCGTTCTTTTACAAAGCAAATTAATGCAGACAAAATATAACAACCCTATTTTTAAAACTTCTCTTCAACCCCTAATCCAAATAATGCAAAATCATATTTCACAGGGTCCTGAGGATCGAATTTACGAAGCTCTTCCGTCAGTTCAACTGCTGTTCTCCAGTCGGTTTGTTTACGGGTGATCAGGTCTAGCCTTCTGGCTACACGATCAACGTGCACATCACACGGGCAGATCAGATCTGAGGGGTGAATGGTATTCCAGACGCCAAAATCAACCCCCATGTTGTCGTTGCGAACCATCCAGCGCAGGAACATATTCAGCCGCTTGCAGGTAGATTTCTGCAGTGGTGATGAGATATGTTTTACGGTCCTGCGCGGGGAATCCGGCAGGCTGAAAAAGTAAGTCCTGAAATGATTGAGCGCATGTTCTGCCGTAAAGTTTTGATGGCTGGCAAAATCATCAGGAAGAAATGCCGTTTCGAGACTGTCCGACAGGCTGTAATGGTGTTTGAAAAACGAAATGAAGTAGAGCAGGTCGGTATCATTGAACGTTCTGTGCTTGAAATTCAGCAATCGCTTCAGGTCATCATCACCATGCTGCAGCATGAAGTTATACGGATCATTATCCATTCGCTGAAGGAGCTCTGTACATTTATTGATAATGGTTTTACGCTGCCCCCAAGCCAAAATTGCCGCAAAAAATGCGGCAATTTCGATATCCTGTTTTTTAGAAAACCTGTGGGGAATGCAAACCGGATCGTTGGCAATAAAGGCAGGCCTGTTATATTGGGCAACTTTGAGATCCAGAAAATCTTTTAATTCTAAAAATTCCAATTTGTTTATTTAAGTGCTTGTTCTAAATCGGCCAGCAGGTCGTCAATATCTTCCACACCTACACTCAGGCGTAAAAGGTTATCCGTTACCCCTACCTTTTCGCGTTCTTCCTTAGGGATGGAACCATGGGTCATGCTGGTTGGATGGTTAATCAGCGATTCCACGCCACCAAGTGACTCAGCCAGCGTAAATACTTTAAATGACGACGCTATCCTGAAAGTCTCTGCCAGATCGGCGCCTTTTAAAGTGATGGAAACCATGCCGCCAAAGCCACGCATTTGTTTTTTGGCGATATCGTGGTTAGGGTGATCTTCAAAACCAGGCCAGTAGATCTTATCGATCTTCGGATGATTTTTTAGATAACGGGCTACCTTCTCTCCATTTTCACAATGTGCTTTCATCCTGAGGTGCAGTGTTTTGATCCCTCTCAGCACCAGGAAAGCATCCTGAGGGCCCGGAGTAGCACCAACAGCGTTGTAGATGAACCAGAGGTCTTTATAGAGGCTGTCACTGTTCGTCAGCAATGCGCCCATCACCACATCAGAGTGACCACCGATATACTTGGTAACAGAATGCATCACAATATCAGCGCCAAGATCTATGGGGTTCTGCAGGTAAGGTGAGGCAAAAGTATTGTCTACGGTCAGCATCAGGCCTTTTTCCTTTGTGATCTTTGCCATGCCTTCAATATCAACGATCTGCATGGTGGGATTGGTAGGTGTTTCTATCCAAACCAGTTTAGTCTTCTCATTGATATAGGGAAGGATATTTTCAGGTTTGGACATATCCAGAAAATGAAACTTAATGCCATACTTTGCATATACCTTCGTAAAAATGCGGTAAGAACCTCCATAAAGATCGTTACCGGTAATTACCTCATCACCCGGCTGCAACAAATGCATTACGGCATCTGTAGCTCCCATTCCGGAAGAGAAAGCAAGACCGTATTTGGCATTTTCCAGCGCTGCAAGACATTTTTCCAATGCCTGGCGCGTAGGGTTTGTCCCTCTTGAATATTCAAAGCCCTGGTTATCACCCGGAGCTTTCTGCCAGTACGTAGAGGTTTGATAGATAGGGGTCATTACTGCTCCTGTTGAAGGATCAGGTTCCTGACCTGCATGTATAGCTTTAGTTGCAAATTTCATGTTGCTGTTTTTTTAAGTTGTTGTTGCCGGTGCTTAGTAAGCACGTGCAAATAAAACGCGCTGAACAGATGGTTTTCCGGAATAGATACATACGCCCTCTTCGAGTTTGTTATCCAAAGGAATACACCTGATCGTAGCTTTGGTTTCTTCTTTTATTTTTTGTTCGGTTTCAGGCGTGCCATCCCAGTGTGCTGTAATAAAACCGGCTTTTGTATCCAGCAGCTCCTTAAATTCTTCATAAGAGTTTGCAGGAGTGATGTGTTCAGCCCTGTAATCGGCAGCTTTCTTGTAGATGTTTGCCTGAATATCTTCCAGCAAATTCCCGATGTAGAAATCCAGGCCTTCCTGGTTTACCGTGAATTTTTCTCTGGTATCCCTTCTGGCCAGTTCAACGGTACCGTTTTCCATATCCCTGCCACCGATGGCAAGTCTTACCGGCACACCCTTCAGTTCATATTCTGCAAATTTGAACCCCGGGCGCTGCGTATCCCGGTCATCGTATTTCACGGAAACGCCCATTTTCTTCAATTTAGGCATTAATCCGATCACAAATGTGGATATCGCTCTCAGCTCTTCGTCAGTTTTGTAGATCGGAACGATCACCACCTGAATCGGCGCCAGCATTGGCGGAAGAACCAATCCCTGGTCATCACTATGGGCCATGATCAGCGCACCGATCATACGGGTAGATACCCCCCATGAACTTGCCCATACATGTTCCTGTTTTCCTTCCTTGCTGGTGAACTTCACATCAAATGCCTTGGCAAAGTTCTGCCCAAGGAAATGAGAAGTACCTGCCTGCAAAGCTTTTCCATCCTGCATCAGCGCTTCGATACAATAGGTATCCAGTGCTCCTGCAAAACGTTCATTGGGAGTTTTCTTTCCTTTTACTACAGGCAATGCCATCCAGTTTTCTGCGAAATCTGCATATACGTCCAGCATTTTTTCTGTTTCTGCTACGGCTTCTTCTGAAGTAGCATGGGCAGTATGCCCTTCCTGCCACAGGAATTCTGCTGTACGAAGGAACAGACGCGTGCGCATTTCCCATCTTACTACATTCGCCCATTGATTGATCAATAACGGAAGATCACGGTAGGATTGTACCCAGCCTCTGAAAGTGTTCCATATGATGGTCTCGGAGGTAGGCCTTACAATCAGTTCCTCTTCCAATTTGGCATCCGGATCAACGATAATGTTGCCTTCCCCGTCATTTTTCAGACGATAGTGAGTCACAACAGCACATTCTGTCGCAAAGCCCTCCACATGGGCCGCTTCCTTTGAAAAAAATGACTTCGGGATGAATAAGGGGAAGTAGGCATTACTGTGCCCGGTATCTTTAAATTTCTGATCCAAAATGGCCTGCATTTTTTCCCAAATAGAATAGCCATAGGGCTTTATAACCATACACCCTTTAACAGCTGAATGTTCCGCCAGGTCGGCTTTTATAACAATGTCGTTATACCACTGGGAATAATCCTCGTTCTTACTTGTAATACCTTTGCTCATAACTGTTTGGAATGCTTTTTGTGTTAAATAACTTGCATGATAGGTTGCAAATTTATAAATTTATGCCTACGAAAAAAATTGTTTACACACACAATGAACTCACATATTATGAAACCTAACCATTTATTATCCAGTATGCTGGTGATAGCGGCTCTCGCCCTGTCCTCCTGCGGTACTCAGCAGATGGCCCAGCAAGCGCGGAATGACGACGACGTTTACGGCACAAAAGCTCAGGCAGTGGAGTATTCGGCACCTCCGCCAACCCAGTATTCACAAACAGTAGACAATGACTATAATGATCAGGATGATTATTATGGCAGCAATGATGAGTATGCTGATATGAGCTACTCTTCAAGAATAAATAGATTTTATTACGGAAGCGCATACAGGGGTTACTTTGATCCTTATTATGCCGGATACTCACCTTACTATTCCGGCTGGAACGTTGGTTTAGGCTTCGGAAGCCCATGGTATGGCGGTTACGGCGGCTTTGGCATCGGTCTTGGTTATGGCTGGGGCGGTTACGGAGGCTGGGGCGGCTACGGTTACGGAGGTTTCTATGACCCATTCTCTCCCTGGGGATATGGCGGTTACTATGGCGGCCTGTGGGGTCCATTCGGATACGGCGGATTTTACGGCGGCTACTATGGCGGACTTTGGGGCGGCGGTGGTTATTACCGTAACAGCACCTACAGACCAAGAGGTGGCAGAGGCGGTGAAAACGCAATCTACGGCAGAGGCAGAAGCGGCTACAATGGTAATGGTTCAAGGGCTTACAATGCAAACGGTTCGGCAGGTTATGGCGGACGGGGCGGCAGAGGCAGCGTAGGATCATATAACAATGGTACCAGCAGAGCTCCGAGATCACAAAGTTACACTCCTGACAGAAGTTACACTCCTCAGTCGAATGGCAGATCATCCGGCGGTTATAGCGGAGGTGGCGGTTACAGTGGCGGCGGTGGCAGATCAGGTGGCGGCGGTCGCGGAGGCAGAGGTAATTAATAATCTAAAATTCTAAATGAAAAAATTCATTCAACTATTAGTAGTAGCTATAGTA
>Ga0247730_1000200_pt1 | contig 56240 bp, 48 predicted proteins | sample UWRJL073202C2_FD_180959 | JGI IMG/M metagenome (GOLD analysis project Ga0247730, IMG submission 180959) | Plant litter microbial communities from Arlington Agricultural Research Station in Wisconsin, United States - UWRJ-L073-202C-2 | ecosystem: Environmental > Terrestrial > Plant litter >... | reverse complement strand
CATATTCGGCGCGGCTGATCTTCACCTGCGCGGCGCGGCGGCCGCCATCGAATATCGTCTGGAGAAGGCTAGCCGGCCCGAGCGTCCAGAAGCTGGCGGGCGAAGACAGCAGATCGCCGCGGATGGAATTGTAGCCGCCGGCGAGCCCCAGCGAGAGCGACGGGAACCAGGCGGCGCGGGCGACACCGATGCGCTGATTGGCGGCAAAAGCGCGGCGTTCGGCCTGCGCGACATCGGGGCGGCGCTGCAACAGTTCGGAGGGCGCGCCGGCCGGCAGGCTTGGCGGCGCGAAGGGGCGGACGTCCGGCGCCAAGGCAAACGCCGAAGGCAGCTCGCCGATCAAAGCGGCGATCTGATGCTCCAGCGCGGCGCGGGAGTTGGCGACTTCGGACTGCTGCGCGCGGGCGGAAGCGAGGACCGTGCGGGAGCGGTTCACGTCCATGCCGTTGGCGATGCCGCCGTCGTGACGTGTCTGAGTCAGATCGCGGGCGCGGGTGAACGCCTCCACGTTGCGCGCCAGAACCTGCTGTTCGGCATCAAGCCCGCGCAGGCGGAAATAGGCATCGGCCAGATCCGCCTGCAGGCTCAGCCGAACGCTGCCAAGATCGGCCTGGCTGGCCTGGGCCTCGGCCCGGCGGGCGGACACTTCGTTGCGGATCCGGCCCCACAGATCGATCTCGTAATCGAGCGAGGCGCCTGCGAGACGCTGCGTATATTGATCGGCACCGTTGATCGCGAGCGGGCGGCGGCCCGAGACACGCTGGCGGACGATCTGCGCATTCGCATCCACCTGCGGCAGAAGATCGGCATTCGCCTCCCGCACCGCCGCGCGCGCCGCATCGTAGCGAGCGAGGGCTGCCGAGAGCGTGGGGCTGGCTTGTTCGGCGCGCTTTTCCAGATCGTCCAGAACAGGATCCCGAAAGGCCGACCACCAATTGCCGCGCTCAGCCGCATCCTGCGGCGTGGCGGCGGCCCAGCCGGCGGGCGGCGCGGGCAGATCCTCCTTGAATGCGGCCGGCGCGGCTGTCGTAGGTGGCCTATATTCAGGCGCGAACGAGCAACCCGCGAGCAGCGCCGCCATCGCTCCGCCGAAAACAATCCTAGCTCTTCGCACGGCTACCATCCGCTTGCGCGCTCTCGGCGACCTTGACCTGATCGCCGGCGGCAATCGCGTCCGGCGGCGTATCCACCACGCGATCGGCCCGGCTCAACCCCTGTGACACCTCGATCTCCTTGCCGAGATCGCGGGCGATGACGATGCGCTTGATCGCGACCCGGCCCGCGCCATCAACGGTGGCGACCGACGTGCCGTCCGCGCCGAAGATCAGCGTGCTGGCCGGGATCCGCAGCGCGCTGTTCGCGGCGTTGAGCGGGAAGCTCAGCTGGGCGAATGCGCCCGGTTTCAGTTCCCGGCCGGGATTGGCGGCCTGAACTTCGATGAGGACTGCGCCAGACGCATTATCGACGGCACCGGCCGACCGCGTCAGCGTGCCGGTGAAGGTGCGGCCCGGATATTCGGGCAGTGTCATCTTCACGGCCATGCCGGGATGGACCTGGCCCGAATAGCTTTGGGGCACGCGCACATAGACGCGCATCCGCTGGACATCCGAGATGGTGAACAGCGGCTGGGCGGCGGCCGTGCCGGAAATGACGAGCGCGCCAATCTGAGCGGAGCGGCTGGTGACGGTGCCGGCGAAAGGCGCACGCAGGACGGTGAAGCCCTTCAACGCCTCCAGCCGCTTCACATTGGCGAGGCTGGCATTGGCGACCGCGACCTTGGCCTTGTAATCGCCGGCCTTTTCATCGGCCTCCTGCTGCGAAACGGCATCCGATTTGCGGAGGCCAGCCCACCGCGTCGCGGTGGTCTTGGCCAGCGATTCCTGTGCGAGCGTGGTCTGGTAATCGGCGTGGGCCTGCGCGAGTTGCTGATCCAGATCCGGCGCGTCGAGGATCGCCAGGGCCTGACCGGTTTTGACGCGATCGCCGATGTCGGCGAGCCAGCGGCTGACATAGCCGGTGGTGCGCGCGTAAATGGCGGCGCTGTTCAATGCCTGGATCGTGCCGGGCAGAGTGAGATCGCCACCGTCGGCAGGGCTGCTGGGATGGACGACCGACACGGTGAGCGTGGACGCCCCGTTCGCCGTATCGGCTAAAGCATGATCGGCGCGGGTCCGGCTGGCGATGCCGAACCCGACGACGGCGATCGCAACGATGCCGGCACCGATGCCGAACCGCTTCAGATTACGGGTCTGCCGCGCATCGGGCAGCGCGGACACATCATGACTATCAGACACGGGCAAGCTCGCGTTGACCGGGCGCGTGCTTGGCGGCGCGGCGGCTATGGAAAGCGGAGAAGATGGTCGGCACGAAGAACAAAGTGGCGATCGTCGCGACGATGAGGCCGCCGATGACGGCGCGGCCCAGCGGGGCATTCTGCTCACCGCCTTCACCCATGCTCATCGCCATCGGCAACATGCCGATGATCATCGCGAGCGCCGTCATCAGCACGGGCCGGAAGCGAACCGAGCCGGCCTCCAGCGCCGCCTTGGTGGCATCGCCAAGCTCGGCCAGCCGTTCGCGCGCGAAGGACACGACCAGGATCGAATTCGCGGTGGCGACGCCCATGCACATGATCGCACCGGTCAGCGCCGGGACGGACAGGGTGGTGCCAGTGAGGAACAGCATCCAGACGATCCCCGCCAGTGCGCCCGGCAGAGCGGTGATGATGATGAACGGATCGAGCCAGCTCTGGAAGTTTACGACGATCAGCAGATAGATGAGCAAGACCGCGCCGACGAGGCCGAAGCCGAGCCCGGTGAAGGAGGTGTTCATCGTCTGATACTGGCCACGGATCGTGACGGTCACGCCCTTCGGCTTGTCCTTTTCGAGCGTCTTGAGCGCCTTCTGGATCGAGCCGACGACGGTGCCGAGATCGCTGCCCTGCGGCGCTGCATAGATATCGACCGTGGGCTGGATATTATAATGGCTGACGACCGGATTGGTGTTGGTGCGATAGATGTGGCCGAGCGCGCCCAGCACCTGCGGAGAGCCGTTGTTCCCGGCCGAGATCGGCACGTTGGACAGATCGCCGATCGATCCGATCCTGTATTCGGGCGTCTGCGCGACGACCGCATAGGACACGCCATTATCGGGATTGAGGAAGAAGACCGGCGCCGTCTGTGACGTGCCCGCCAGTGAACTGGACAGGCTGTTGGTGACGTCGCGCTCGGTCAGGCCGTATTGGCTGATGCGCGTGCGATCGATGTCCACGTTGAGCTGCGGAGAGCGGGCCGTCTGCTGGATACGGGCGTCGGCGACACCGGGGACGGTGCGGATCGCCCGCAGGATCCTCGCGGCGAAGGCGGCATTATCGTTGGCCTTACGTCCGGTGACCTGAATATCGATCGGAGCGGGCGCGCCGAAGTTCAGGATCTGGCTGGTGATGTCCGCGGGCAGGAAGGCGAAGCTGGAGCCGGGGAAGCTCTTCGGCAATTCGGTTCGCAACAATCCTACGTAGTCGGCCGTGGGTTTATGGTCTTCGTTGAGCGTGATCAGGATGTCGCCATCCTGCGGGCCGATCGTGCCGGAATTGTTGTAGGTCGTGTTGATCGAGCTGACCGGCAGGCCAATATTGTCGGTAACGGCGGCAATCTCCGCCGTGGGGATGAGCGCACGGATACGCCGTTCGATCCGATCGAACTCGGCGGCGCTTTCCTCGATCCGATAGCCGACGGGCGTGCGGACGTGGAGCATGACCTGCCCGGCATCGACCGACGGGAAGAAATTGCGCCCGAGGAATGGCACCAGCAACATCGAAGCGAGCACGATCGCCACGAAGCCGATGATGAAGGGCTTGCGGGTGGCGAGAGCCAGCGACAGATGTTGGGTGTAGCGGGCGCGCACTTTTTCAAACCCGCTCTCGAAGCCGCGCTGGAAGCGAACGAGCGGATTGCGGGACGAGAGGGCATCGCCATGACCGCCCGCGTGCGGCTTCAGCAGATACATCGCCATCGTCGGCACCAAGGTGCGCGACAGGATGAAGGACGCGATCATCGCGAACACCACCGCCATCGCCATCGGCACGAACAGGAAGCCGGCGACGCCGGGCAGCGCGAACATCGGCACGAAGACGATGCAGATGCAGAGCAGGGAGACGAAGGCAGGCGTCACGATCTGGGCGGCACCGTCCAGTATCGCGGTGCGGACATCCTTGCCCTGTTCCAAATGCCAATTGATGTTCTCGATCGTGACCGTTGCATCGTCCACGAGGATGCCCACCGCCAAGGCGAGGCCGCCCAGCGTCATGACGTTCAGCGTCTGCCCCGTCGCCGCGAGCGCGACGATGGCGGCCAACACGGCAAGCGGAATGGACAGCGCGATGATGACCGTCGAGCGCCACGAGCCGAGAAACAGCAGGATCATCAGGCTGGTGAGCGCGGCGGCGATCGCGCCTTCGTGGATGACGCCAGAGACGGCTGCTTTCACAAACAGCGACTGATCGCCGACCGGCTTGATCTGGAGTGTGGAGGGCAGGCCGGCGGCGATTCCGGGCAAGGCCTGCTTGATGCCGTCGATAATGGCGAGGGTGGAGGTGGCGCCGTTCTTCAGAACCGTGATCAGGACCGAGCGGCCTCCGTCCACATGGACGACGTTCGTCTGTGGGCCGGAGCCGTCGCGGACATAGGCCACATCACGCATGTAGATGGTGGCGCCGTTGACCGTCTTTACCGGAAGATCGTTCAGCGCCTCGATCGATCCGGGGGCGTTGTTGAGCTTGATGCTGTATTGATAGGTGCCGATCTTGGCGAAGCCGGCCGGGTTTATCTGGTTCTGTGCGGCGATCGCGGCGCCCACGTCCTGCGCGGACAGGCCGCGCGCCTGAAGCGCGCCCGGATCGATATCGATCTGAATCTGCCGCTGCCTGCCGCCCGAGGGATAGGGGATGGCGGCGCCCTGCACGGTAACGAGTTGGGTACGGATCTGGTTTTGCGCGATATCGAACAATTGCTGCTCGCTGAGGCCGTGGCCTGACAGAGCGAGCTGGATGATGGGCACGGTCGACGCGCTGTAGTTCAGGATCAGCGGCGGCGTGACGCCGGGCGGCAGCTGCCGGAGCACCGATTGCGAGACCGAGGTGACCTGCGCCGTCGCCGTGCGCGTATCGGCGCCCGGCTGAAGAAAGATCTTGACGATGCCGATGCCCTGAAGGGACTGGCTTTCGACATGTTCGATATCGTTGACGGTGGTCGTCAGGATCCGCTCGTACGGCGTGACGATGCGGCCGGCCATCTCTTCCGGGGGCAAGCCGGCATATTGCCAGGCGACGGCGATGACCGGCACTCGGATATCCGGGAAAATATCCACCGGCGTCCGCAGCGCGGCGCCGATGCCGGCGATGAAGATCACGACCGCCATCACGATGAAGGTGAGCGGCCGCGACAGCGCGATCTTGACGATGCCGATCATCGGTGTGCGTAGGCTCCAAGAAACATCGTCAGCTTACGGGCTTGGCTGGACAGAGCAGACTAGCGCGCCCGTATCCATACCCCTCGGTACATTTTTGCGTTGCACCATGGACATGGCGTCTTCAAATATATGATATGGCTGGATCCATAGCTTCTGCGACCTGATCGATGGAACTTCGCCACCTTCGCTATTTCATTCGTGTGGCCGAGGAGCTTCATTTCGGCCGGGCAGCGGTAAAGCTCGGCATCTCGCAGCCGCCGCTCAGCCAGCAGATCCGCATGCTGGAGCAGGAATTGGGGATCGAGCTGTTCGATCGGACGAGCCGGCGCGTGCGGCTGACCGATGCCGGCGCGCTGTTCTTGGTCGAGGCGCGCCGGACGCTGGAGCAAGCGGAGCACGCCATCGCGGTGGCGCGCCGTATCCAGCAGGGCGAGGCGGGCGAACTCGCGATCGGCTTCGCGACATCAGTGCCGTTCGTGCCGGCCGTATCGCTCTCCTTCGCCCGGTTTCGCGCCGACCATCCCGCCATTCACCTCAGCCTGCGCGAGCTTGGCCGAAACGAACAGATTGCGGAGCTTGCAGACGGACGGCTGGATATCGGCTTCATTCGCGGGTTCGACCGGCCAGTTCTGCCGGCGGGGATATCCTCTTCGATCCTGCAGGAGGAACCGATGATGGTTGCGCTGCGCGACGATCATCCGCTCGCGGCTGTCGATCGGCCGCTGACCATCGGCGACATCGCCGATCAGCCGCTCGTCATGTTCTCGCAGGAAGCCGGGACGGGGTTCAACGATCATCTGGCGCTGATCTTTGCCCGGCAGGGGCATGGATTGCGGGTGGTGCAGGAAGTGAACGGGCTCGGCAGCATGCTCGGGCTGGTGGCGGCGGCGCTGGGGATCACGATCATCAGCCGATCGCTGACGGCGCTTCGGGCCGAGCGCGTCGTATATCGTGCGCTGGAGGCCAGGGATGCGGTGAGCCGGCTGTGGCTGCTTCACCGATCCTCGCCGACGCTGACGGCCCGCACCTTCATCCAGATGCTGAGCGATGCGAAGCGTGATGCCGCCGGCGATCACATGGCGTGACCGGGGCGCATGGTCATGCCGCCCGAAGCGGGCAGCGGGGTATCGCCGACCACGCGCTTCATCAGCGCGATTTCGGCCGCCTGATCCTTGACGATGTTGCGGGCGAGCGTCTTCAGCTCCTCGTCCTTGCCGTACTTCAGCAAGATTTTGGCCATGTCGATCGCGCCTTGATGATGCGGGATCATCATCAGCGCGAAATCCTTGTCCACATCCCCGGTTGGCTTCATCGCCATGCCGGACATCATCGCAGACATGGCCTTTTCGTTCTCCGCGAGGAAAGCCGCTTCCGCCGGGGCGGTGGGCTTCGGCGCTTCCGCCGCTGGCGAGCAGGCGGCGAGGGCGAGCGTCGTGAGCGGGATCAGCCGGCGCGTGGCAGAGCGGGGCAGTGGGATCATTGCTTTTCCTTGAGCTTGGATGGGTTGCGGGGCGGTATGCCGACCTGTTCCGCATAGGCGCGAAGCTCCTGCCAGCGATCACCATTCCCGGCCGCTTCCGCTACGCGCGAGCCGACCCACTGGCGCGCGACCGTATAGCCGAGCGCATAGGGCCCCAAGGCATCGACGAAGCCCAGCAAGGCCTGTGGGCTGGAGACGAGGGCGTCCTGCTGGAGTGCGGCAGCGGCGGCATCGGGGGAGAGGCGGCCGTCGCGATAGTCGCGCAGGATCGGGGCGGTGGCGGGCGCGACGGTGTCGATCAGCGCGCGGACCTTTTCGAACCGTTCGGCGTCGGGCCGGGGGAAGCCGGCGAGAGGGAACAGCACGTCCCGTTCGAAGGCGAGGCGATCGGCGGGGGAAAAGGCGAGATCGACGCCGTAATTGGCGGCGCCTTCGCGGAACATCGAGTCCGGTGAGCGGAGGACGACGATCTTGTCCTCGATCGGCAGACCAGCGGAACCCGCTGCCATCTCCTGTACGACGAATTGTGCGTGATGGCCGGGATAGCCTTCGTGGCAGGCGACATCGAGTGCGGAGCCGAGGAAGGCGACGGCTTGCGGATTGATCTGCAACTGGCTGTGATAGTTGCCGCGATAACGCTGCCAGGCGGCGTCTACGGTGGGGGTCCATTCGACCTCCAGCCGCTCGGTAGCGGGCAATCGCCAATGCGCGCGTGTGCGGCGGCGGCACTCGGCCAGCGCGCGGGTGAACACCGCCTGGCGTTTATCCTCCGGGATCACATAGCGCGCGCGAAACGCATCAACGCGATCGACGAGGGGACCGGAGCCCGGCAGCAGGCGAGCGAGTTCGAATCGTGCGGCGGTCATCGCGGCCGCATTCACCGGTACGGGATCGATCGCGTAAACGCGTCTGGCCTCCTCATCGAAGGATGCGGCGTGGGGCGCGCGGATCGTTTCGATGAGTGCCAGCAGATGCGCGATACGGTCGGCCAGCCGCGTCTGACGATCGGAGGCCGGATCCTTGGCGATTTCGCCGGCCAACGCCGTCAGGTCTCGCTGGAGATCGTCGAGGGTGCGAGCAGGTTGATCCGCTTTCGGGCGGAGCGCGTCTGGACCGAAATAGGTGTCGACCTCCTTCGCATCGGTCTGGCCTAAAGCGAGCGCCAGTTCCACGAAGCGGCGCCCCTGCCGATCCAGCGGATCTTCCCCTGCCGGGCGCAGCGCCAGCCGCACCACGGCGAGCAGGGCCAGGGCCGCCAGCGCGCCGCCGATAATCCACCGCAGGCGACGGCGCGACAGCGGCGCGTGGCGGCTCGCCATGACCGTGTCGCGCCCCGCCCCCGCCTTATTCGGTGCGCAGGGCGTCGATGGGATCGAGCAACGAGGCGCGCCTTGCGGGGTAGATGCCGAAGATCAGGCCCACCGCCGCAGCGATCCCCATCGCCAACCCCATCGCGGCGAACGAGACGCTGACGGGCCATGCGAGCGACCAGCCGATCAGGCGCGAGGCGACGAGGCCCAGCACCAGGCCGATCAGCCCGCCGATGACGGACAGAGTAACCGCTTCGATCAGGAACTGCATCGCGACATCGCTGGAGCGGGCACCGCTGGCGACCCGCAGGCCGATCTCGCGCGTCCGTTCGGTGACGGAGACAAGCATGATGTTCATGATGCCGATGCCGCCCACGATCAGCGACACGCCCGCGATCGAGGCGAGCAGGGCCGTCATCGTATCGCTGGCATGATCCAGCGTATCGGCCATCTCTTCCAGATTGACCTCGTCCAGCTTAGGCAGATTGGCCAGAGCGAAGGCCGCAGCCGGCGTGTAGAGCCCCTTGGTCAGCGCCTGCGCCGCCTGCGTTTCGACCGTGAAATCATCGACCGAGGTGCCGCTGCCGGCCTGCGCGGAGAGATAGCTGGATGCCTTGCCATTGCCCTGGCCGTGGCGTTCACGCAGCACCTTCTTCACGTCTTCGCCGACGCGGGAGGCTTCGCCGGCCTTTTCCGCCGCGATCACGATTTCCTTGATGTTCTGAGCGCCCAGCGCCGATTGCAGCTTCTGATAGGGGACGAAGACGCTGTCCTTGTGATCTTCGGACTCGCCCGACGTGACGCCGACGATCTCAAACGTCGCGTCCCGCACCTGCATCGATTTGCCGACGGGGTTGGAGCCTTTGCCGAACAATTGATCGGCAAGCGCACGGCCGATCACGGCCTGATTGGCGTTGTCCTCGAACATCTTGCCCGGCTTCAGATCCCAAGAATAAGCATCCGAGAAAGCAGGCGAGACGCCTTCCACCTTGGCGAAGGCCTTGGTGGCGCCCACGGTGACGCTGGTGCGGGTGGTCAGGCTGGGGCTGATGAACTTGATGCCGTGCACGCCGCTCTTGATCGCATTCATGTCGGCGAGCGTCAGCGTATCGGCACCGCCGCTGCCCTCCGCGATGCCGACGCTCTGGCCGCCGCGCGTATAATTGCCCGAATGGACGAAGACGAGCTTGGTGCCGGCGGAACTGACTTCGCCTTCCACCGAGGCGCGGGCGCCGGTGCCCAGCGCCACCATCGTCAGGACCGCCGCGACGCCGATGATCATGCCGAGCATGGTGAGCAACGTCCGCAGCCGATTGCGGCTGAGCGATCGCAGCGCGAGCCGGATATTGACGGGCATCAGCGCGAACATGGGAACCTCCGGAAGAGCGGGACAGACGAGGGGGTGGCCGGGACGGTGATTTTGCCGATCACGCTCGGAACGTTGATTTGCCCGTTTGCGCTGAGCTTGTCGAAGCGCCGTCCTCCCTCTTGGTGCGACCGGCGAGAAGCAGAGCGGTGCCCTTCGACTGCCCGCCTTTGGCAGTCGCTCAGGAGAGCCTTCGACAAGCTCAGCACGAACGGTTCTGAGGACAACTCATTATGGATGAGAGAGCGCCGCATCATTCCGATTTCAGCGCGATCACGGGATCCAGCATCGACGCGCGCCGCGCCGGCCCGTAGCCGAAGGTAATGCCGGTGATCGCGGCCATCGCGACGGCGACGAACAGCATGATCGGGGAGATGGCGGTGGCGGTGTGGAAGCCGTGTTCCGTCACGTAGAGCCCGACGCCGCCGAGCGCGAGGCCGATTAGGCCGCCCAATGCCGCCAGCGTCACCGCTTCCACCAGGAACTGGATCATCACGTCCTGCGTCCGCGCGCCGAGGGCCATGCGCAGGCCGATCTCGCGCGTGCGGGCGGCGACCGACACCAGCATGATGTTCATCACGCCGATGCCGCCCACCAGCAGCGACACTGCCGCCGCTCCGCCGAGCAGGTAGGAGAAGGTGCGGCCGGCCTGACGCAGGCTCTTCGCCATCTCTTCCCACGATGTCTGTTCGAAGCCGGCGGAGTTGGAGTGGACGGCGCGGGCGAGGCGGGGATCGGAGCCCATGCCGGGAAGGGCCGAATTGCTCTGCGTCTCGGCGCGGAAATCATTGGCCCAGCCTTCGCCCAGCCCGTGCAGCTTGCGCAGTTCGGCGGTGACTTCCTTGTTCACCTTGCTGGTCACGCCGATGGATTGGGTGCGGATCGTGACTTTATCGTAGCCGGTCCGCCCCAGGAGCGTTCCGGCAAGCTTGTTCGGAATATAGACGAGAGGCACGACGATCGCGCCGCTCTTCTCCGTCGCGGCATCGACGATGCCGACGACGCGGACCTGCTTGCCGCTCATCGGCACGATCTGACCGACCGCCGACGTGGCACTGGGCCACAGGCGCTTGGCAACGGCGGGGGTGACGAGCATCACCGGCGCGCCGCTCGCATGTTCGCCGGCGCTGGGCAGGCGGCCGTCGCGCACCTTCCAGCCGGTCATATCCGGCCAGGCGGGATCGAAGCCCGAGACGCGCAGGATCGTGGTCGGCAAATTCGCCGCAGCATCGAGGCTCGCATTGCCCGACATTTCGCCGGCGATCGACTTCACGCCGTCCAGCTTGCCAAGCGCCGCCACCTGCGCAGCGTCGAGGGGCGTTGGCGGTGATTTGAATTCGGTCCGCCTGACCGCCGTGATGCGGCGACGGGCATCGATGACGGCTTCACTCTTGCTCAGCTCGGTTATGTCGGCCCCATCCGATCCGGCGCCGCTGGAGGTGGCGATGCCTTCGGACGGTTCGCCCCCGCCGCTATCCTGCTGGCCGCTGCTGTCGATCGCGGATGGGGTGAAATTGCCGGACTTGATCGTGATTCGGGTGGGACCGGCGCTTTCGATCTGGCTTTCGATGCGAAGCTGCGCACCCCGGCCGAGGCCGGACACGATCACGACCATCGCGACGCCGACGCTCATGCCGAGCAGGGTCAGGATCGCCTGCAGCTTGTTCTGGGTGAGCGCCTTCAGCGCCATCCGCAGATTAGTGAGCATGGGGTTTGCTCTTTGCGGCCGCTTCCTTGCCGTAGACCGGGAATTGCGAGCGCGGCACTTCGATCAGTTCGGATTCGCCGCGTACGACGCTGCCGATGCGGACGACGCTTTTCGGATCCGTCACCGGCTTGCCATTGCCGGTCCACAGCGTGCCGGTGGGATCCGGCTTCATCGTGATATATTCGGTCTTCTGGCCGGGGCGATCGATCTCCACCGACACGTCGCTGGCGGCCGAGGCGGGGAGGGGCTTGCCCGATGCGTCCATGAAATAGATGCGCGCACCGCCCTGGGGCGCCAGCACGATCTCGAAATGCGAGCTTTTGGTGGCCTTGAGGATGCCGCCGTGCGGCGCTTCGTGGATGACGCCATTGTGCGCGAAGGCGGGCGCGGCGGCGAACAGAGCGAAAGCGGCGAGCGTCTTATTCATGGCGGAGAGCCTCAATGGGATCGAGCAGCGCGGCGCGGCGCGCGGGATAGACGCTGAAGACGATGCCCAGCAGGGCCGCGACGATCAGCGAGACGATGGCCGACATCGGCGAGATGACCGCCGACCATTCGAAGAAGCGCTGCAACCCGCCCGAAGCCAGCACCCCGGCAAGGATGCCGAGAACGCCGCCGATGATGCAGAGCAAAAGCGCTTCCAGCACGAACTGGGTAGCGATATCGCTGCGCCGCGCACCCAAAGCGATGCGAAGGCCGACTTCGCGGGTCCGCTGGGTGACGGACAGCAGCAGCAGGTTCATCACGCCGATGCCGCCGACGAGAAGCGAAATCGTCGCGACGCCGGCCAGCATGATCAGCATGATGACGTTGGTCTTCTTGAGCGAGGCCGACATCTGCTCGATCGTCAGGCGATCCACGTCCTGAAGATTGCCGGCGATCACGCGGGCGAGCTGGGGCGGGATGCCCTTGCCGATCGCCTGCTGAGCCATGGTGGTGACGGTGAAATCGTCGGGTGTTTCCTCTCCGATGCCGTGGCGCTTGCGGAGCAGGAGCTTCACCTCCGTTGCCAACCGGCTGACATCGCCGACCGACTTGGCGGAGAGCGAGATCGTGTTGAGCTTGCTGAGATTGAGGAGCCCGTCGATCGTGGAGACGGGCACGTAGACCGCGTCGAACTGATCGTCGCCGGGAACGGGCGACGACGCCCAGCTGCGGCTGGAGAGAACGCCGATCACCTTGAACGGCTGGTTCCACATCGTCGTCGTCTTGCCGACCGGGTTCACGCCCTCGCCGAACAACCGGTCCGCGACGACCTTGCCCAGCACCATCACCTGGGCCTTCTCGTCCGCATCCTCCTTGGAGAGGAAGCGGCCGTGGATCATCGACCAGCCGCTGCGCAGTTCGGGGAGCGCCCATTCGGTGCCGTGATAGCGGGTAAACCACTGCTTCGTTTTGTCCTCGGCCACGAAGATGCGGGCGTTTTCGTGGACACCCGCCACGACATGCTGGACACCGGCGAGCTGCGCGACAGCCTTGGCGTCATCCGCGGTCAGGGTCGCAGCGGATCCCAGGCCGGCGGACACGTCTCCGAGGCGATCCTTGGCGGTGGGATGATCGTGGATGGCGAGCGGATCATCCTCGAAATGGCTGGGGACGAGCAAAGCTTCGGCGGGATTGCGCTGCGGCTGTGCCATCGCGCCATCGCTCGTCACATAGCCGTAGGGCATCGGATAGAGGATCTGCGGACCCTGGGGCGCCATGCGATCCGTGAAGACCCGGAACGGCTGAGCGACGAGCGCGACTTGCTCCAGCCGCGCACCGAGCGGCGACATCGGCACCAGATCGCGCGGCGAAAGCGCGCCGGTGTGGCCGATATTGCCGTCCGGATCGGACCGCTCTTCCTTGCCTTTGGCGTAATTGCCGGCCGTGACGACGATCAGATTGGCCCCGGCGGCGCGAAGCTGATCCTCAACGGATTCCTGCGCGCCCCGGCCGAGTGCGAGGCTGGTGACGAGCGCGGCGACGCCGACCATCACGCCGATCATGGCGAGCGCGGTCTGCATCCGGTTCCGGAGCAAGGCATTGAAGGCGAGGAGAATGAAGTGCCGTCCGGGGAGCATGGTCTCGTCGTCCGATCAGTTCGCGGTCACCATGATCTGTTCGGGCGCCATCTCCAGCGTGGAGCGGGGCCGGTTCGGTTCATCGGACAGGATCTTGCCGTCGCGCACGGCGATGATGCGGGTGCCGTAAGCGGCGATGTCCGGCTCGTGCGTGATGAGGACGATGGTGATGCCTTTCTCCTCGCGCAGTTCCTGGAGGATCCGCATCACCTCCACCGACGTCTTGGTGTCGAGATTGCCGGTCGGTTCGTCGGCGAGGATGAGGGTCGGTTCGTTGACGAGCGCGCGGGCGATGGCGACGCGCTGCTGCTGGCCGCCCGAAAGCTGGTTCGGATGGTGATCGTAGCGGTCCTGCAGGCCCATCGCCGTCAGCGCCTTCATCGCCCGTTCGCGACGTTCCGCGGCGGGCATAACGGGGCGGGTGTAGAGCAACGGCACTTCGACATTCTCGACCGCCGTGGTCCGGGGCAGGAGATTGAAACCCTGGAAGACGAAGCCGATCTGCTTGTTGCGGATATCGGCCAGCTCATCCCGGCCCAGCGACGACACATCCTTGCCGTTGAGCAGATATTTGCCCTCGGTCGGCCGATCGAGGCAGCCGAGAATGTGCATCATCGTCGACTTGCCCGAACCGGACGGGCCGGTGATCGCGACGAATTCACCCTGATCGATATCGAGCGTCACGCCGGCAAGCGCCTGAACGATATTGTCGCCGAGCTTGTAGGTCTTTTTCAGCCCTTGCAGTGAGATGATCGACATAAAAGGACCTGCCTGGATGGTGAGGGGATTGGCTTGGGATGCGTTTAGTTCATTCGAGCCCGTTCGTGCTGAGCTTGTCGAAGCACTGTCCTTCTTGTTCGACGTGATCGAGAAGAAGGGCGGCACTTCGACAAGCTCAGTGCAAACGGGATTTGTGGGCAATGCGCCACCTTAGTTGGACTTGGCCGGAGGTGGGGTATTCGTGATCGGGCCATTCAGCCCCGCATAATTGTAGAGCACGGCGACGACGGACTTTTCCGCCCCGGCCATGCCATAGGTCTTGCCGGCGCCTTCGATGACGTAGAATTCGTTGGCCGCATGGCTGTTACCGCCATAGCCGAGCATACCGCCGACGACGGGAATGTCGAACGGTGCGCCGTTGCCGGCGAACAGATAAGCCGGCCAATAGCCGCCCATGATGCTGTTGATCGGCGAGATCGGCGCATGTTTGATGTCGAACTGATCGAACGCGGCATAGACGGCGCGGCCGATTTCATTGTCCGTATTGCGCTTCGCCCACGGCACATCGCCGACGACATTGATCTCGACGTCCTTATAGCCGAGCTGATCCAGATATTTGCGGAGCTTGTTGACGATGTCCGGCCCCGTCATGTTCGGGATGTAGCGAAAATTGTGCTTGGACGTGATCTTGTTGGGCAGGATCGCACCGGATCCGCCGGCGAACATGTTGCCGCCCCAGATGCCGTCGATGTTCATCGACGTGCCGTAGCGCGCCATTTTCAGAACCTCGTAGGGATTGTCCGAAATGTACCGGGCGACGCCGAGGCCTTCAGCGGCTTTCTTGAGGTCCATACCCTTGGCCTGGGCGCGAAGCTCGGCCTCCTTCTCCGGGGAGAGCGGCTCCATATTATCGTAGAAGCCGGGGATGAGAACCTTGTTGCCGTCCTCCGAGACGAGCTTCGAAAGCATCTGGATATGGCGCCATGCCGGCGAATCCACGGAGCGCTTGTTGCCGCCGTGAATGTCCGAATATACGGGGCCACGGCCCCAGCTCTTGCCGCTGGTCGTCAGCTCCACGAACACGCAGCCTTCGGAGCCGGACAGCGGCCCGGCGCTGCCGCCCGGGGAGGCGAAGCCGAACGTGTACATCGCGTCCGCACCCTTGATGAGTTCAGGATGCGAGGTGACAAACTTGTTATAGCCCATCGACATGCGCTCTTCATCGCCCTCGGCAATGAAGATGAGATTCACGGGCAGTTTGCCGGTGACCGCCTTGATCGACATCAAAGCGTTCAGCATCGACATTTGCGGACCCTTGGAATTGGTCGCGCCGCGCCCGATCAGCACTTTCTTGTACGGTGCCTGTTCTACCAGCCGGCCTTCGAACGGCGGCGCTTTCCATAGATCCGGCTGGGTGACCGGCATCGTATCGTACATCCAGTAGATGACGAGGGTCTTCTTCGCGCCTTCGTTGCAATTGGCGTAGACGACCGGATTGCCCTGCTGGCCCCATTTGGTCTTTCCGACGTCATAGACCTGCGTCTTCTGGCAGCCGAGCTGATCGAAGAAGCCCTTCACCATTTCAGCCGATTCCTGAATACCTTCGCCGGTGTTCGAGATGCTGGGCTGCTGGATCCACTTCTGGAGATTTACGACATGCTCATCGATATGCTTGTCGATATAATCGTAGATCTTGGGCAGATCCGTATTGTGGATCATGGCCTTGTTGATCTTGATCGTCTCGTCCCCATAAGGGCGGATGCCTAGCTTAGGCGCGGTGCTTTCCTTGGCGGCGACGGCGCTATTGCCGCCGCCGCTCTTGCCGCAGGCGACGAGCGCCAGCGACAGAGTCAGCATCGAAGCGAGTGGGACGAACCGCTTCATGATCACATGCCTCCGTCCGGGCCACCGGCCTTTTCGTCCTTCACCGGAACAGGGCCGTTGAGGCCGGCGTAAACGTATAGTGCCGTAGCGATCATCTTCTCGGCGGTCGCCATGCCGAACTGCTTGCCGGCGCCTTCGATCACATACCATTCGTTGGCGGCGTGGGCGTTGCCGCCGGTGCCGCCCCGAACCGAGGAGATCGGCAGATCGATGTTCGTTTCCTTGCCGGAAAAGAGATAGGCCGGCCAATACGCGTTGCCGCCGACCTTAGGTGCGATCGGCTTGGTGAAGATATCCTGCGCATAGTCCATCGCGCGGCCCTGTTCGTTCTTCCGGTCGCGGATGGCCCAGGGAACGTCGCCCACGAGATTGATCTCGACATCCTTATAGCCGAGCTGATCGAGATATTTGCGGACCTTGGCGACAAGATCCGGCCCTTCCATGTTCGGCACATAGCGGAAGGCGTGCTTCGAGATGATCTGGTTGGGCAGGATCGCGCCCGATCCACCGGCGAACATATTGCCGCCCCAGATGCCGTCCAGGTTCATCGACGTTCCGGTCCGCTGCATCTTGAGCTGCGTGTAGGGATCGTCCGAAATGAAGCGGGCAACGCCGAGGCGCTCGGCGGCCTTTTTCAGATCATAGGTCTCGGCGGTCTTGCGGAGCGCGGCTTCGGTCTCCGGCGAGTTGGGCACGATATTGTCGTAGAAGCCCGGGATCAGCACCTTGTTGCCGTCCTCCGACACCAGCTTCGACAGCATCATGATGTGACGCCAGGCGGGGCTGTCGACCGAGCGTTTGTTGCCGCCGTGGATGTCCGAATAGACCGGGCCGCGACCCCAGCTCTTGCCGCTCGTCTTCAGTTCGAAGAACACGCAGCCTTCCGAGCCGCCGCCGCCCCAGACGCCGTCCGCGCCCTTGAAGAGATCCTGATGCTCGACCATGAACTTGTTCAGACCGATATCCATCCGCTCCTCGTCATGCTCGACGACGAAGATCAGATTGACGGGCAATTTGCCGGTGACCGCCTTGATCGATGTGATTGCGTTCAGGAAGGTCATCTCCGGACCCTTGGAGTTGGTCGCGCCACGGCCGATCAACACCTTTTTGAAGGGCGCCTGCTCGACGAGGCGGCCTTCGAACGGCGGAGCCTTCCAGAGGTCCGGCTGGGTGACGGGCATGGTATCACCCTGCCAGTAGACGATGAGCGTCTTCTTGGCGCCTTCGTCGCACTTTGCGTAAACGACAGGATTGCCCTGGGTGCCGTATTTGGTTTTGCCGACGTCGAATACCTGCGTCTTCTGGCAGCCGAGCTGATCGAAGAAGCCCTTCACCATTTCGGCCGATTCCTGAATACCTTCGCCGGTATTCGATATGGACGGCTGCTGGATCCACTTCTGCAAATTCACGACATGTTCGTCGATATGCGTATCGATATAGTTGAAGACTTTGGGAAGATCGGGATTTTTGATCTTCGACATGTCCGCGCCGACCGTCTCGTCGCCGCTGGGGCGGATGCCGAGCTTCGGGCCGCTGCTTTCGGCGGCTGCGGTGGTCGTATTGCCGCCGCCACTTTTGCTGCAAGCCGCCAAGGCAAGAGCGAGAGCCACGGTGCCGGTGATCTTCGTGATGTTTCTCATGCGCGAAGCCGTTCCCTTTGAAGAAGTCATGAACCCGCTCCCGCTTCCTGCTTCTTGAGCGCAGGCGGCGGGGTGAGAGCGATAGGGCCATTCAGGCCGGCGAAGGTGTAGAGTGCGGTGGCGACGAGCTTTTCGCCGCTGGCCATGCCGAGCTGCTTGCCGGAGCCCTCGATCGCATACCATTCGTTCGCGGCATGGGCGTTGCCGCCCGCGCCACCACGCGCGGCGCTGATCGGCAGATCGATGTTCGTTTCCTTGCCGGAGAAGACGTAAGCCGGCCAATAGCCGCCGCCGCCGCCTGCGAACGGGCCGCCGGCACCGCCGCCGAAGATCTGCTGCGTATAAGCGTTCGACTTTGACAGATCGTTCTTCTGATCGCGGACGGCCCAGGGCACATCGCCGACGACGTTGATCTGGACATCCTTGTAGCCGAGCTGATCGAGATACTTGCGGAGCTTGTCCACGATCTCTGGGCCGGTCATGTTCGGCTGGTAACGGAAATTATGCTTCGAGGTGATCTTGTTGGGCAGGATCGCGCCCGATCCGCCCGCGAACATATTGCCGCCCCAGATCCCGTCGAGATTCATCGACGTGCCGGTCCGCAGCATCTTGAGGACGGTATAGGGATCGTCCGAGATGAAGCGGGTGATGCCGAGATTTTGCGCGGCTTTCTTCAGATCATAGCCTTCGGCCGCCTTGTGGAGGGCGGCATCCTGCTCCTTGGTAAGGGGCAGCAGGTTATCGTAAAAGCCGGGGATCGCGACCTTGTTGCCGCCATCGATGGTGAGCTTCGAGAGCATTTCGATATGGCGCCAGGCCGGGCTGTCGACCGCCAGCTTGAAGGCGCCGTGAATGTCCGAATAATCCGGGCCGCGGCCCCACTTGTTGCCGCTGGTGGTGAGTTCCACGAAGACGCAGCCTTCGGAGCCGCCGGGACCCCAGACGCCGTCCGCGCCCTTGAACAGATCCATATGCTCGGACATGAATTTGTTGAGGCCGATGTCCATCCGCTCTTCATCACCCTCGGCCACGAAGATGAGGTTCACCGGCAACTTTCCGGTGACGGCCTTGATCGACATGACCGCGTTGAGGAAGGTCATCTCCGGGCCCTTGGAGTTGATCGCGCCGCGGCCGATCAACACCTTCTTGAAGGGGGCCTGTTCGACGAGACGGCCTTCGAATGGCGGCGCCTTCCACAAATCCGGCTGCGTCACCGGCATCGTATCATATTGCCAGTAGACGATCAGCGTCTTCTTCGCGCCCTCGTCGCACTTGGCGTAGACGACCGGGTTGGCCTGACTGCCCCACTTGGTCTTGCCGGGCTCGAACACCTGGGTCTTCTGGCAGCCGAGCTGATCGAAGAAGCCCTTCACCATTTCAGCCGATTCCTGAATACCTTCGCCGGTATTCGAAATGCTGGGCTGCTGGATCCACTTCTGAAGATTCACGACATGATCGTCGATATGCTTATCGATATAGTCGAACACCTTCGGCAGATCGGCATTCTTGATCTTCGACATGTCCGGCTTGACCGTCTCGTCGCCATAAGGGCGGATGCCGAGCTTCGGGCCGGTGCTTTCCGCCTTCGCAGTGGCGTTGCCGGCCTCGTTTCCCTTGCCGCATCCGCTGAGGCTGGCCACGAGGCCAATTGCCAGCGGCATCCATAGAAACGATTTCGCCTTCTTCATCATGCTAGCCCCCAAGATGATCGATCGATGTTCGGCTTTTACGGCCGACGCGGAGGCGGAGACAGCGAACGGAGAGCCGGAAAGCAGCGTGATTTCATCGTTACGCGCAACATCGGCTCCTCCTTCAAAGGACGTTCGTTGGCTCCAGATATCCCCCGCCGCTCGTGAGAGCCGCTTCCCAATGCAATGGCCATCGTACTACGCGGCCGGGCTTTTCGCCGTAGGAGGATCGTAACGAGAAAGCCCTTGCGGTTCCCGGCTTATTTGATCAGCGAAGACAGTGCGGGACGCAACTTTCCAACGCCGCAGGGTAGAACGTAGCGGTTTCCGGCAAGCTGCTTGCGGATCGGTTCGTAAGGTGAATCGTTGCGCAACATTTTCGCAACTTATCTGCGCGCCGATCGTAGCGCCGAATCAGGCCAAACCGATCATTTCAGGATCTTCGCCAGCCCGCGCGACAGCTGGAGCGCACCGTTGAGTCGGTTTTCGGCGTCCGGCCATGCTCGCTGGATGACGAGCTTGCTATCCGGGCGCAGCTTCGCGGTGCCCTTCAGACGGCCAACATAGGCGATCAGCCCTTCCAGATCGGGGAAATTATCCTCGAAGAAGGTGACGAGCGCGCCCTTGGGGCCGACATCCAGCTTGGCGATGCAGGCTTGGCGGCAGTTCAGCTTGATTTCCATGACCGTGAGCAGGTTCTGCGTCGCATCCGGCAGCGGGCCGAAGCGATCGATCATCTCGGCCGCGAAGGCTTCGATCCCCGTCTTGTCCTCCAGTTCGTTGAGGCGGCGGTAGAGCCCCATGCGCAGATCGAGATCGATGACATATTCGTCCGGGATCATCAGCGGCGCATCGACGCTGATCTGCGGCGAGAATTCCCTGGATCGCGCGGCTTCGGCGAGGCCGCCTGCCTTCGCGTCCATGATCGCCTCTTCCAGCATCGATTGGTAGAGTTCGAAGCCGACTTCCTTGATGTGGCCGGACTGCTCGTCACCCAACAGATTGCCGGCGCCGCGAATATCCAGATCGTGGCTGGCGAGCTGGAAGCCGGCACCCAGCGTATCGAGGTTCGAGAGGATGTGGAGCCGCTTCTGCGCCGTCTCTGTAATGACGCGGTTCGGCGGCGTCGTGAGATAGGCGTAAGCGCGCGTCTTGGCCCGGCCCACGCGGCCCCGGATCTGATAGAGCTGGGCGAGGCCGAAGCGATCTGCGCGATGGACGATCATCGTGTTGGCCGACGGAATATCCAGCCCGCTTTCGATGATCGTCGTGGAGACGAGGACTTCGAATTTCTTGTCGTAGAAAGCGGACATGCGCTCTTCCACCTGACCGGCCGACATCTGGCCATGCGCGACGACGTAGCGGACCTCCGGCACTTCCTTGCGCAGGAATTCCTCCACGTCCGGCAAATCCGCGATGCGCGGCGCGACGAAGAAGCTCTGGCCGCCGCGATAATGTTCGCGCAGCAGCGCTTCGCGGATCACGACCGGATCCCACGGCGCGACATAGGTGCGGACCGCGAGGCGATCGACCGGCGGGGTCTGTAGGACGGAGAGTTCGCGCAGGCCGGACATCGCCATCTGCAAGGTGCGCGGGATCGGTGTGGCGGTGAGCGTCAGCTGGTGGACGTCGGTCTTGAGCGCCTTCAGCCGCTCCTTGTGGACGACCCCGAAGCGCTGCTCCTCATCGACGACGACGAGGCCGAGCCGCTTGAACTCGATGCCTTTGGCCAGCACGGCATGGGTGCCGATGACGATATCGATCGTGCCGGCGGCCAGGCCTTCCTTCGTCCGGCTCGCTTCGGCGGCGGGAACGAGGCGGGAGAGGCGGCCGATGTTGATTGGGAAGCCGCGAAAGCGTTCCTCGAAGTTGCTGAAATGCTGGCGGGCGAGCAAGGTCGTGGGGCAGACGATCGCGACTTGAAACCCGGCCATCGCCGCGACGAAAGCGGCGCGCAAGGCGATCTCGGTCTTGCCGAAGCCGACGTCGCCGCAGACGAGCCGGTCCATCGGCCTGCCGGCGGCGAGATCGTCCAGAACGTCGCTGATCGCGCGCTCCTGATCTTCCGTTTCCTGATAGGGGAAGCGATCGACGAAGGCGTTGAACGCCGCTTCCGGCAATGCGACATCGGCGGGGCGAAGCGCGCGCATGGCGGCGGTGGCGATGAGCTCACCCGCAATTTCGCGGATGCGCTCCTTCATCTTCGCCTTGCGGCGCTGCCAGGCCTCGCCGCCCAGCCGATCGAGCGTGCCGCCTTCCTCCGCGCCGTAGCGGGAGAGAACCTCGAGATTTTCTACCGGGACATAGAGCTTGTCGCCGCCCGCATAGGTGAGCGCCACGCAATCGTGCGGCACCTTGGAGACAGGGATCTGGGTGAGGCCTTCGTAGCGGCCGATGCCGTGGTCCGCATGGACGACCAGATCGCCGGGCGACAGCGTGGCGAGTTCGGCCAGAAAGGCGTCGGCGGACTTGCGGCGCTTCTGACGGCGGACGAGCCGATCGCCCAGCATGTCCTGTTCGGTCAGCAGGGCGACGTCGGGGGTGGCGAAGCCGTGATCCAGCGGCAGCACCGCCAGCGCCGTCGTGCCCGGCTTGAAGGCACGGCCGAGCGCGTCCTGCCAATCATCGGCATACATGGCGGCATCCAGGCCGTGATCGGCGAGCAGCCCCTTCAGCCGCTCGCGCGCACCGACCGAGTAGCTGGCCAGCACCACCTTGTGCTTCGATCGGGCGAGATCGGCGACATGGGCCACCACCGCTTCATAGACGTTCACATTCTGCGCGCGCTCGGGCGCGAAATCGCGGGCCGGATCGACGCCGAAATCGATGACGCGATCGCTTTCCGGTTCGTGAAACGGGGTGACGATGTGGATCGGACGATCCGCCACCACGCCCGTATATTCGCGCTGCATCAGATAGAGATCGGACGGCGCCAGCGGGCGATAGCTTCCCGGATCGGATTTCAGGGCGCGCTCGCGATTGTCGTAATAATCCTTGATCGCATCGAAGCGGCCATCTGCGGCGCCATCCGCGCCATGATCGCGGACGATGAGATCGTCGGGCGAGAGATGATCGAAGAGCGTCGTCAATTTCTCTTCGAACAGCGGGAGCCAATGCTCCATGCCCGAGAGGCGCCGCCCATCCGACACGGCCTGATAGAGCGGATCCCCGGTGGCGTTCGCGCCGAACTTCTCGCGATAGCGCGTGCGGAACCGCTTGATGCTCTCCGCATCCAGCAGCGTCTCCGAGGCGGGCAGGAGGGTGAAGCCGTCGATCTTGGCGGTCGTGCGCTGATCGTCCGGGGAGAATTGACGCAGGCTTTCGATTTCGTCCCCGAAGAAATCGAGGCGCAGCGCCTGGCTTTCGCCCGAGGGAAACAGATCGACGAGCCCGCCGCGCACCGCATATTCGCCGGCTTCATGCACGGTATCCGTACGGACATAGCCATTGGCCTGAAGAAGCTCGGCCAGAGCATCCCGATCGATCCGCTCGCCCGGCGCGAGCGTGGCCGCAAGCTGGCGGATGCGGAAGGGCGTGAGCGTCCGCTGCGTAATGGCGTTGACCGTCGTGACCAGCAATTGCGGGCCGGTTGCCGTGCGCTGGAGGGCATGCAGCGCCGCCAGACGCTCCGACGTGGCGTGCAGCGACGGGGACGCGCGATCGTAAGGCAGGCAATCCCACGCCGGAAAGGTGATCGTCTCCACTTCGGGCGCGAAATAGCGTGCCGCATCGGCGACCGCCCGCATCCCCGTCTCGTCCGGCGCGACAAAGACCGCCCGGCCGCCCTTGCCGCTGCGAAGCGCGGCACGGGCCAGATCGGCCATCAGCCAGGGCAGGAAACCAGCGGGCGCACCGGCCAGCGTAAGCGCCTCGCCGGCCTTCAGGATACGGGTGAGATCGGTCATTCCGGGATTACTTCTCAACCTGCACGAAATCGAGCTCGCACAGGCGGTCCATCATCGGCCCCTGCCATACGGCGGGAACGGGCTGCACCTTCATGGCCCAGGCCATGATATCGACATCCTGTTCTTCCAGAAATGCCTCGAACCAGGCGATCTCGGCTTCGGTCCAGTCAGCCGCGCAATGATCGCAGAAGCCGCCGACCATCAGATCGGCCTCCTTCGTGCCGCGATGCCAGGCGCGGAAGCGCAGACGCTTGAGGCGGGTTTCGCGGTCCATCTTCGTCCAATGCGGAATGACCGGCGGCCGCTGCGCGGCGCCGGCGAGGGAAGTTTTCGAGCCCCGGCATCTAGGGCGCTTCCGGGCGCGAGACAATGGCGCGGGGGCCATTCCGGCAAGGGCGATGTTGCGCTTGCGGCATGTCCGGCGTAGCACTCGGCGCGGCAATCCATCGCCGGGGCTCCACGATGATACCGTTCCTTGCCGCCGTTCTGTCGCTGGCGTCGCTGCCATCGCTGAGCGGCGATTTCGATCATGACGGGCGGCGCGATACGGCCGAGCTGGTGAAGGTGGCCGAGGGGTATCGCCTGATGATCCGGCGCGGCGCGGCGGCGGGACGGCCGCTGACGGTGATGTCGTTAACGGACCCGGCCAACTTCTATCTCGGCAAGGCGCAGGGCGGTGAATTCGCCACCGCCTGCGGCAAGGGCTTCGGCGCGCGGGGCAGGCGATGCGATCGCGCCCGGGTCACGCTGAAGGGGGATGAGCTGGCATTCGGCTTCCGCGAAATGTCCGATGGAGTGGCGATCTGGAAGGGCGGCCGTTTCGATCTCGTCTGGCTGACCGACTGACCGTTGCGGGCCTGATCCACTTGCGGCCGGACATCCTCCATCCGCTGTTCACCGAAATCGAGGCTCTGAAGGGCGTCGGGCCGGCGTTGGCGAGACCGCTCGCGCGCCTGAAGCTGGCGCGTGTCTGCGATCTGCTGTTTCATCTGCCGACCGGGTGGATCGATCGCAAGACCGTGATCGAGCTGGATGACGCGGATGTCGGCCAGATCGTGACGACGGTGGTGACGCCGACCGAATATCGCCTGGGGGGATCGGCACGCGCGCCGGCGCGGGTCGTCGCGACCGACGTGGCGGGCAACGCCGTCGCCCTCGTCTTCTTCGGCGGCGGATCCGGCTATGCGAAGAAGTTGCTGCCGCTGGGCGAGCCGCGCACGATCAGCGGCAAGCTGGAGCGTTACGATCAGTGGCTCCAGATCGTTCACCCAGACATCCTCGCGCCGGAAGACGCAAAGACGTTGCCCGCGCGCGAGGCGATCTATCCGCTGGCCGAGGGCATTACCGCCAAGCGTATGGCGGCGCTGATGCAGGCGGCGGCGGAGCGGGTGCCGGATCTGCCGGAATGGATCGAGCCGAGCCTGCTGGCCCGGCGCGGATGGCCGGCCTGGAAGGACGCGATCGCGCGGATCCACGCCGACCCCTCCGATCCGCTTGCGCGCGAGCGGCTCGCTTATGACGAGCTGTTCGCCAATCAGCTCGCGCTCATGCTGGTTCGGGCGAGTTCGCGGCGGCGGCGGGGGCAGCCTTTGGCTGGCGATGGGCGGCTGCGGGACGCGCTCAAGCTGCCTTATTCGCCGACTGGCGCGCAGTCCCGGTCGATCGCGGAGATCGAGGGCGATCTGGCGCAGGCGACGCCGATGCTGCGGCTGTTGCAGGGCGATGTTGGCGCGGGGAAGACGCTGGTCGCGTTGATGGCGATGCTGGTTGCCGTCGAGGGCGGGGCACAAGCGGCGATGCTGGCGCCGACCGAAATCCTGGCTCGCCAACATTTCGATACGCTGTCGCGCCAATTGGGCGGCTTGCCCGTCAACGTCGCGGTGCTGACGGGCCGGGACAAGGGCCGCGCGCGGGAAGCGACGATGATGGGCCTCGCGGACGGATCGATCGATATTCTGGTGGGGACGCACGCCATCTTTCAGGAGGCGGTCGCCTATCGGCAGCTGGGCCTTGTCGTCATCGACGAGCAGCATCGCTTCGGCGTGGCGCAGCGCATGCTGCTGACACAGAAGGCCGAGCGGCCGCCGCATTTGCTGGCGATGACGGCCACTCCGATCCCCCGCACGCTGACGCTCAGCCAATATGGCGAGATGGACGTGAGTCGCCTCGACGAGCGCCCGCCGGGACGCCAGCCGATCGAAACGCGCGTCATCTCCGAAGATCGCCTGAACGAGGTGGTGGAGGGACTGGGTCGGCATCTGTCGGGCGGAGGGCAGGCCTATTGGGTGTGCCCGCTGGTGGAGGAGAATGAGGCGAGCGATCTGGCGGCGGCGGAGAGCCGCGCCATCGCCCTCAAGGCGTGCTTCGGCGAGCGGGTCGGCCTGATCCACGGGCGGATGAAAGGCCCGGAGAAGGATCAGATGATGGAGGCTTTCTCCACCGGGCGGATCGGCGTCCTGGTCGCCACCACCGTGATCGAGGTCGGGGTGGATGTGCCGAACTCGACGCTGATGATCATCGAACATGCCGATCGGTTCGGCCTTGCGCAGCTTCACCAGTTGCGCGGGCGGGTGGGGCGCGGCGAAGGACGGTCGGTCTGCATTCTCCTGCGCGGCGGCAGCCTGAGCGAGACCGCGCGGGCGCGGCTGTCCCTGCTGCGGGAAAGCAATGACGGTTTCCGGATCGCGGAGGAGGATCTGCGGTTGCGCGGCGCGGGCGAGATATTGGGGACTCGGCAATCGGGCGAGGCGGCGTTTCGCCTGGCCAGTGCCGAACAGGTGCAGGCGTTGCTGGAAACCGCGACCGACGATGCGCGCTTGCTGGTGGATCGCGATGGCGGGCTGGAGGGGCTGCGGGGCCAGGCGGCGCGGACGGCTTTGTATCTGTTTGAGCGCGATGCTGCAGTGGGATTGCTCCGGTCGGGTTGATCGCTTTCACGACGGCAAGGGGCGGCCGCGGTGGAAGAGATGGGTCGCCATCGTCGCGCCAAGGATCGGGGCGACGAGGTTGATAAGCGGTACCAGGAAGATCGCGACAATGAGGATGCCGATCAGGGCGCGCTCGCCGCGCGTCCGCTTCAGCCAATCCCTTCGGGCGTTTGCGTTGCCGTGCCGGGCTGCGACCATCTCGCCGAAATCGCGGCCGGCGGCGAGCCCGTTGACGAGGATGAACAGGATGATCGGGCCGATGCCGGTGACGAGCAGCAGCAGGTAAAAAGGCAGCGCGAGGAGATTGTAGAGCAGAACGCGTCCTGCCGAGCGCAGGCCCAGCAGCGCCCCTCGCCCGATGCCGAGCGGCCGCGCCTCCATCGCCACGGCCGGATAGTGGATGGCTTCCACGGTGGCGACGATCCGATCGGAAAAGGCGGCGATGACGCCGAGGGCAACCGCCGGGAACAGCAGCCACAGGCCAAGCACCGTGGCCAGCAACGCGCCGAGGCCGCTGCCCGAAAGCCCGAGTTCGCAGCTTTCGACGCCCAGCAAAGAGCAGGGATCGGCACCGACCAGCATCCACATCGTGAGGACGCCAATGCCCAGGAAGATCAGCAGCGTGACGAACAGCGAACGGAACAAGATCGCCAAGATGCGCGGTTCCGCCAGATTGGCAAGCGACAGAGGCAGGGCACGCAACATCATAAAGGAATGGCCCGTCCGCGCGGAGGTTCCGCGTCTTAGCGCAGGACGCCCCGGTGCGGCTGCAGGGGCGGGGGCGCGGGTTCGCCGAGCGACTCCAGCAGATTGGCCTCGATCGTCCGCGTCATCGCCGAAAGCGGCAGATCGTGCGCGGTATTGCCGAACGGATCCGTCAGGTCATCGCCGATCGCATAGACTGCCAGGAACATCAGCCCGGCGAGCGTGGAGCCGACCGGCGTGGCGATGCCCAATGTTGCGACCAGCCCGATCGGCAGGAGAACGCAGAATAAACGCGTGAAGAGATTGGGAACGAAGCGATATTGATTGGGCAGCGGCGTATTCTTCAGCCGCTCCATCCCACCCTGGGCATTGGCGATATCGACGAGGATAGCGTCGAGATGGACCTGCTGGATGGTATCGATACGGCCTTCTCGCAAAGCGGAGGCGACGCGCTGGCCGGTGTTTTCGAGGAGGCTGTTCGCCGGGTTCTGCGTGGCGAGCAGCGCATCGTCGGCGCCCGGAAAAAACGTGGTGACTTTATTGTCCAACGGCTGGCGGCGAAGCTGACAGCGCAGCGCGTGGACGTAGGCAATCTGCTGGTTGACGATCTCCCGCGTATATAGATCGTCCCTGCCCAGAAAGGCGATGACGTTCCGCGTGAGGCTGCGAGACGCATTGATCAGGGCGCCCCACAGCACACGTCCTTCCCACCAGCGCTGATAAGCGGAATTGCTGCGAAAACCGAGGAAGAGCGCGAGGACCGTGCCGAACAAAGTGAGCGGAAGTTCGGGCGCATGGAACGGCGAATACATGTAAAAGCCGGTGACGATCACGTCCCACACGAACAGGCCGGCGAGCGGGCGCCAGACCTCGCGAACGATCGTCTTGAGCGCCGGGACGCTGTCGACGATCATCGAGTGCGACTCATCGCGTCAGCAATGCGTGGCGTTTCTTGCCGAGGCTGATCTTCACGTTCACGTCCGTTTCCAGCTGGATTTCGAACTTCTCGTCCTTGATCGGAAGATCGTTGAGGCGGACTGCGCCCTCGGCGATCTTGCGGCGCGCCTCGCCGTTCGATCCCGCCAGGCCGAGCACTGTCAGCGCCTGAATGATGCCGATCGAACCGGTCGGTACCGAAAGGCGGGGAAGCGCATCGCCCGCGCCGCCTTCCTCGAACGTCGTCCGCGCGGTGGCGGCGGCGACGGAGGCAGCACCCCGGCCGCGGCACAGGGCGGTGGCTTCGTCCGCCAGCACTTTCTTCGCCTCGTTGATTTCCGCGCCTTGCAGCGATTCCAGTCGCTCGATCTCGTCGAGCGGCAGATCCGTGAACAGGCGCAGGAAGCGGCCGACGTCGCGATCGTCGGTATTCCGCCAGAACTGCCAATAATCATAGTGCGGCAGTTGATCCTCATGCAGCCAGACCGCGCCGGAGAGCGTCTTGCCCATCTTCACGCCATCCGCCGTCGTGATAAGCGGACAGGTGACGCCGAACAGTTCGGCGCCGTCCATGCGGCGGCCAAGCTCGATGCCGTTAACGATATTGCCCCACTGATCCGATCCGCCGAACTGGATGCGGCAGCCGTGATGGCGCGCCAGCTCGCGGAAATCATAGGCCTGCATGATCATGTAATTGAATTCGAGGAAGGTGAGTGACTGTTCGCGCTCCAGCCGGAGCTTGACCGAATCGAAGCTCAGCATCCGGGCGATGGTGAAATGCTGGCCGACTTCGCGCAGGAACGGGACATATTCCAGCGCGTCCAGCCAATCGGCGTTATCGACCATGATCGCATCGGTCGGGCCGTCACCGAACGTTAAAAAGCGTTCGAAGATGCGCTTGATCGACGCGACGTTGTTGGCGATCGTCTCGGCGCCTAGCAGCTGGCGGGCTTCGTCCTTGAAGCTGGGATCCCCGACTTTGGCGGTACCGCCGCCCATCAGCACGATCGGCTTGTGCCCGGTCTGCTGGAGGCGGCGCAGCAGCATGATGAGCATCAGATTGCCGACGTGGAGCGACGGCGCCGTGGGATCGAAGCCGCCATAACCCGGAACGATCGTGCGCGCGGCCAGCGCATCGAGCGCGGCTGCATCGGTGGCCTGATGAAGATGGCCCCGCTGTTCGAGCAGGCGAAGAAGGTCGGACTGGAATTCGGTCATGGCGGCGCGCGCCTAGCACGGGAGGAGGGGAGAGGCCACCGGTGGGCCTGACCACAAGGCATGAAGGTCACTGGAAAGCCGCGCCCGAACCCAAGGCAAAGACGCGGCTCCGCAGGGCTAACTGGCCCGGGCGCTCTCCGCCCCCGGGCCTTAAGCTCAAGGTTACCGCGTCGGAGGGACCGATACGCCTGCATCCGTCTGAACGACCGGCTTCATCGTCCCGTCCGGATTGTAATGGAGATATTCCAAGGTCACGGCCCGCCGCCCGATCGCGCCGTTTAATTCGCCGATCGCGAGGGAGGCATTGTGGAGGAACAGGTACGAATTGCCCTTGAACTCGGCGATGCCGGGATGAATCGTGAAGCTGTACTTACCCGATCCCGTCAGTTCGCCGCGATAGGTCCACGGCCCCTTGAGTGAAGGCGCGGTGGAATAGGATATCTTCTCGTCGCGATGCTTGGACCGATCGAGCGAGGCATAGGTTAGATAGTATAGCTTGCCGCGCTTGTGCAGCCACGGGCCTTCCTCGAAATGCGGCGGCGTGATTTCCGTGATCGGGCCGTCGATCTCGATCATGTTGGGCTTCAGCTTGGCGATATAGCATTGGCGGTTGCCCCACGCGATCCAGGTGGTGCCGTCATCGTCGGTCAGCACGGTGGGATCGATATCCTCCCAGCTATGCGTTCCCTTCGGCGTCATCTCGTTCGTGATGAGCGCCGATCCCTTGGCATCGACGAAGGGTCCGGTCGGTGTATCCGATACGGCGACAGCGATCGCCTTGCCCGGATGGGTGTTGTCATGCTCGACGGCGGCGTAAAACCAGAACTTGCCGTTCTTCTGCACGACCTGCGATGCCCATGCGTCCTTCTTGGCCCACTTGAAGTCCTTCACGTTCATGATCGGACCGTGCGGGCTCCAGGTCTTCATGTCCTTGGTGGAATAGACGAGCCATTCCTGCATGTTGAACATCTCGTCCCGCTGCGCAACGTCATGCCCCGTGTAGAGATACAGTGTGTCGCCGACCACGAGCGGCGCGGGATCGGCCGTGAAAACATCGCGGAACAGCGGATTCGAACCCGGCGCCGGCTGCGCCGGGCTCTGTGCCAAAACAGGGGCGGCCATCAGGGCCAATGCGGCAAGCCCAGCGTTCTTCCACACGGATCGTGTCTCCTTATCCATCGGCTGTGCGGGATAGCGGGCAGGGACGCGCGAGGCTAGGAGCGGCGCCATGAAAACAATGCTCGCAATTGGCCTGATGTCCGGAACGTCGCTGGATGGCGTCGATGCGGCGCTGATCGAGACGGATGGCGAGGGCCATGTGCGGCCAATCGCGTTCTTCGGCGACGATTATACGGCGGAGGAGCGCAGCGCGATCCGCGCGGCCGTGAATCGTGCGCTGGAGCTTGAGCAGCCGGACGACGATCCGACGATCGCGCTGGCCGAGCGGATGCTGACCGCGCGTCATGCCGATGCCGTCGATCGCTTGCTGGGGCAGGCCGGGATTGCGGCAGGCGAAGTCGGCGTCGTCGGCTTTCACGGGCAGACGATCGCGCACCGGCCGGATCGCGGATGGACCTGGCAGATCGGCGATGGCACCGGGTTGGCTGAGCGGATTGGCATAACGGTGATCGATCAGCTTCGCATCGCCGATGTCGCCGCAGGCGGGCAGGGCGCGCCGTTGCTGCCCGTCTATCATCGGGCGCTTTGTGCGAATTTGCCGAAGCCGGTGGCGGTGCTGAACCTCGGCGGCGTCGGCAATATCACGTGGATCGGCGAGGGCGATGCGCTGGTCGCCTTCGATACCGGGCCGGCGAACGGCCTCGTCAACCAATGGGTTGAGCATCACAGCGGGGCGGCGTTCGACGCCGGCGGCGCGCTCGCGGCCGCGGGCAGCGTGCATGCGAGCGTGCTGGATACGATGCTGGACAATCCGTGGTTCGATCTGCCGGCACCCAAGAGCCTCGACCGTCACGATTTCACCGATCAGCCGGCGATGGGGCTCAGCCTGTCGGATGGGGCAGCGACGCTGACCCGGTTCACCGCCGGGACCGTGGCGCTGGCTTTGCGGCTCTTGCCGGAGATGCCGAGGCGGCTGATCGTGGCGGGCGGCGGGCGTCATAATCCAACGATGATGCGGATGATCGGCGAAGCGTGCGGGCTGATCACGGAGCCGATCGAGGCGCTGGGATGGGACGGCGACGGTACGGAGGCGGAAGGTTTCGCCTATATGGCCGTGCGGGTGCTTCACGGGCTTCCGATCAGTTTTCCAGGAACAACCGGGGCACCACAGCCGATGACGGGCGGAACGCTGCACAAACCTACAAGGAGCCTATCCCTATGATCCGATTTGCACCCTTGATCCTGCTCGCCGCCGCGGCGCCGTCAATCGCCTCAACGCCCGGTGCGTGGACGACGATGCATGTCGCCGCCCGGCGCGCGTGTATCGCTGCGGCCGGCCTGAAAGCGCCCTCGGTGTCCGACGCGCTCGATTTCTCCGATGAGACGGGCAAGACGGCATTGCTGGTGCGCGGCACCTACCCGCAACGCTTCATGAAGGGCGCTTCGGGCACCTTCCTGTGCCTCTACGATCGCCGCACGAAGAAGGCCGAAGCATCGGAAGCGCCCGGCTTCATGCTTGCGCCTGCGGGCAAACCCGCTCGGTAAGCGAAGATCAGTCTTCGCGCGCGCCCGCTCTCGTTGCCAGCAAATCGAACAGGCACTGGTGATGGAGCAGGATCTGGCGGGCGCCGAACATGAGCGTTCGTTCCAGCCGCGGCTGGGCAGGCAGATCGGCAAGCAGATCGGCGGTGCTGTCCTCGCTCGGCAAGCGGGACGGGCTGAACGAGACATTGAGGCGCGCCGCCGCCGTTTCCAGTGTCGCGCGGATCGGCATCCAATCGAGCAGCAGGCCCGCCACCGCGCCGATCGCGCAGCCGAAGCGATCGGAACGCGCGATCGTCGCCATCGCCTGCCGCTGGGCCAGAATGGCCGAGACGCTTGCGGCTTCGCCGGGGGTACTGGGCGCTGGGCCGGCCGCTACGATCAGCGATCCGAGATTGCCGCGCTCATTCGCGAAACCGCGTATCGCATCCGCCAGCCAGGCATCCCCGCCGGGCCAGACATTATGTTCGGCCACCAGCTCGATCAGCCCCGGCTGGGGGCCGTGCAGCATCGTCAACAGATGCAACATATCGGACATGTTGCGATTGGCGAGGTGCCCGGCGTTCAGGTCCGCGGAATGAAGCCAGGCGTGCGTGGCACTGCCTTCCCCCGCGATCAGCGAAGTCAGCAGTTCGCTCCTGTCCAGAGGCGGATTTTCAAGGGCGACACGCATACTCGGCTCCAACTCAAATCAATCACGCCCTCATGACCGAACACATATACCGGAGGGCGTAAGGATTTGGTTTACGGAGCCTGCACCATGCGTTGTCACCCCTGATCGCGATCAGGACGCCGCGAAGGAGAGCAGATCGGCGGTGAGGCGAACCTTCTCGGTCACGTTCAGGCCGTGCGGCGCGCCATCATATTCCACCAGTTGCGCGCCCTGGATCCCGGCTGCCGCCGCACGGGCAGAGGGCTTGATCGGCACGACCTTGTCCGACGTGCCGTGAATGATCAGCGTCGGCACCCGGAAGGCGGCGAGGTCCGGCCGGAAATCCGTCTTGCCGAAGGAATCCACGCAGGCAAGCGTGCCGGGCAGGCCGGCCTGAATGGCGAGCGCCCAGAAATGATCCAGCACCTGCTGGCTGACCGGACTGGAGATGAAGCCGACGCCGAAGAATTGCTGGGCGAAATTGGCGAAGAAGGCGGCGCGGTCCTCGGCGATGGGTCCCTTGATCTGATCTTCGAACACGCTCTGATCGACGCCGTCGGGATTGGTCTCGTCCTTCAGCAGATAGGCGACGACGGAGGCGATCAGCCCGGCCTTGGCGATGCCCTTGCCATCGTGGCGGGACATATAGCGGGCGACTTCGCCGCCACCCATCGAGAAGCCGACGAGCGTGGCATCGGTCACGCCGGTTGCCTCGATCACCTGCGCCAGATCATCCGAGAGCGTATCGTAATCATAGCCGGACAACGGCTGGGACGAGCGCCCGAAGCCGCGCCGATCATAAGCGATCACGCGATGCCCCGCATTGGCGAGCGCCAAGGCCTGATCGTCCCAGCTATCCGCGTTGAGCGGCCAGCCGTGCAGCAGGATGACGGGACGGCCGCTGCCCCAATCCTTGACGTAGAGATCCACATTGTCGCGGGTTTTGACGAAAGGCATGACGCTGGTTCTCCTTTGCGGAGACCACCCAACGCGTCATCGCTTGCTTCGTCTCATGCCGCGCCAATGTCGCCCTGTGCGCCTGGCTGGGATGAGCTGGTCTCGCGCGACGAGGGGTTGCGCAAAGACGGCCGGAGGCGGGCGAGGCTGAACAGCCCGGCGACGATGGCGAGCACGCAGGCGACGAGGGCGGGCACCCGCGATGTGGCAAAGCCCAAAGCGAGGACCGTCGCTACGCCGGTTGCGCCCATTGTTTGCCCGACAAGGCGCGTGGTCGAGACGAGTCCTCCGGCCGACGCAGCCCGCTCCCGGGGCGCCGATCCGATAATGAGCCGGGCGTTGGGCGAGAGGAACATGCCGAAGCCGACGCCGCAGAGCGACATGCGCCAGGCTACGTCGAAATAATCCGGGTGCGCCGGCAGGAACGACAGGAGCAGCAACGCCGTCGCCGCGATCGCCATGCCGATCCCGCCGAGCAGCCCGGCCGGATATCGATCGGAGAGCGAGCCCGCGATCGGCGCGACGATCATGGTCGTCAGCGGCCAGGGGGCGATCATTGCGCCTACTTCACTCGGCATGAAGCCGTAGCCGTGCTGGAGGCGGAACGGGAGCGAGAGGATGATCATCTGCGATGCGCTGAACGCCAGGAACGCGCCGGACACCGACAAGGCCAGCACTGGCCGCGACAGCAGATCGACCGGCAGGATCGGGGCCGGCTCGCCCCGTTCATGGTAGACGAGCGCGACCCCGAACAGGATGCCGATCGCCACGATGGCGAGGCTGACGATGGGCGAGGTGCCGTGAACCAGCGCTTCGAGGCCGGAAATGATCAGGCCGAAGGTCGCCATATTGAGCATCGCCCCGGCCAGATTGTAGGGGCCGGTGCGGCGGGGCGGCACATCGGGCAGACCCCATCGTCCGAGCGCCAGCGACAGCACTGCGAAGGGCGCCGCCATCGCAAACACCCACGGCCACGGCGCGATGGCGAGAATGAGCCCGCCGGCTGTGGGCGCGAGTGCTGCCGCCACCGATCCCATGATGTTGTTGAGGCCCAGCCCCCGGCCGAGATGCTGCGGCGGATAAACGACGCGGATCATGGCGGCCATCACCGACAAGGCGGCGGCCGCACCCGCCGCCTGCAGCGCCCGGACGACGAGCAGAAAGCCCAGGCTATGGGCGAAGAAACACAGCACCGTCGCGATCGTGAAGACCAGCTGGCCGCCTTGATACAGGCGTTTCAGGCCGATCCGATCGCCCAAGGCGGAGAAGGGCAGTAGCGCCATCACCAGCACGAGCTGGTACACCGTCACCACCAGCACGGCGGACGAATTATCGACGTGCAGATCGCGGGAGATGGTGGGCAAGGCGACGGTGGCGATCGCGCCATCGATGATCGTCAGCATCGTGCCGAGGCTGATTGCCGCGACCGCCAGAAACAGGCTCCGGCCCTCCAGCCCGCCCGCAGGGACCGCAGCGTCACTTTGCATCGATCAACATTTCCTCACGCCGTGCTTCGCTGGACAACGCCTCCGTTATGCCTAAAGCCGCGCCCGTCAAAGGAGCTATTCAATGGGTTATCGGGTCGTCGTCGCGGGCGCGACCGGCAATGTCGGTCGTGAAATGCTGAACATCCTCGCCGAGCGGGAATTCCCGATCGACGATCTGGCCGTGCTCGCCTCATCGCGCAGCCAAGGCCTGACTGCGGATTACGGCGATACCGGCAAGACGTACAAGATCCAGAATATCGAGCATTTCGACTGGACCGGCTGGGACATGGCGCTGTTCGCCATCGGATCCGAGGCGACCGCCAAATATGCGCCGATCGCCGCCGCCGCCGGCTGCGTGGTGATCGACAACAGCTCGCTTTATCGGATGGATCCGGACGTGCCGCTAATCGTGCCGGAGGTGAACCCCGAGGCGATCGACGGCTATAAGAAGCGCAACATCATCGCCAATCCGAACTGCTCGACCGCGCAGATGGTGGTGGCGCTGAAGCCGCTGCATGACGAAGCGACGATCAAGCGCGTGGTGGTGGCGACCTATCAGTCTGTTTCCGGGGCGGGCAAAGCCGGCATGGACGAATTGTTCGAGCAGAGCCGCAACATCTTCGTCGGCGATCCGGCCGAGGCGAAGAAGTTCACCAAGCAGATCGCCTTCAACGTCATCCCCCACATCGACAGCTTTCTGGACGACGGATCGACCAAGGAAGAATGGAAGATGGTCGTCGAGACCAAGAAGATCCTGGATCCCAAGATCAAGGTGACGGCGACATGCGTGCGCGTACCCGTTTTCGTCGGGCATTCCGAAGCGATCAATATCGAGTTCGTGGACGAGATTTCGGCCAAGAAGGCGCAATCGATCCTGCGTGAGGCGCCGGGGATCATGCTCGTCGATAAGCATGAGGATGGCGGCTATATCACGCCGATCGAGTGCGTCGGTGAGTTCGCAACCTATGTCAGCCGCGTGCGCGAGGATCCGACCGTGGATAGCGGCCTGAGCCTGTGGTGCGTGAGCGACAATCTTCGCAAGGGCGCGGCGCTGAACGCCGTGCAGATCGCCGAACTGCTGGGCCGGCGGCACCTGAAAAAGGACAACTGACGCCTCGGGGGGGCGTTCGCGAGAGCGTCTCCTCAGCACCAGAGTTGCTAGGTGACCTAGTTGAGTATAACACCTCTTGACGGCCAGGGCCGGCATGGAGAGTTGTTATGCGCGCTTGGAAGAGAATAGCGGTCGGAGCGATTGCGCCGATCATCTGCCTCTCGGCCGCCCCGCCCGCCGCCGCGCAAGACGCGCGGCAGATTATGCAGAGCGCGCGTACGTTAACGGGCCAGTACGCAATCGACGAGCGCAAAATCGTGAAGATCGGCGGGATCGATCAGTGGATCTCCGTCCGTGGCCGTCACCGGTCCAACCCGATCCTGCTGTTTCTGCATGGCGGGCCCGGCTTCACGGTGTCGCCGGTCAGTTATTGGTTCATGCGCGACTGGGAGGAGTATTTCACCGTTGTTCAATGGGATCAGCGCGGCGCGGGCAAGACCTATGCGGCTAACGATCCCGCCGCCGTGAAGCCTACGATGACGATCGAGCGGATGGTGGACGATGCCGAGGAGCTGACCGCTTACCTGCGAAGCACGTACGGCAAGGACCGCATCGTGCTGATGGCCCATTCGTTCGGCACGGTGCTGGGGCTGAAACTGGCCCAGCGCCGGCCCGATTATTTTTATGCCTATGTCGGTACCGGGCAGTTCCTGGATTTCCAGCGCAGCGAGAAGCAGGGATATGACGCCACTCTTGCGGCGGCAAAAGCGGCAGGGGATGCTCAGGCGGTGGCCGAACTTGAAGCGATAGCCCCGTTCCCGAACCCTACTCACCCTCAGCGCAACATCGAAAATTTGGGCAAGGAACGGCAGTGGCTCGCCAAATATGGCGGATATTATCGCGCGGGCGGGGTCGGCCATAATGGTGAGATTGCCGGGTTGAGCCCGGACTTTTCCGCCGAGGAACTGAAGGTCCGCGACACGGCTCAAGGCTTCGGCGCGCGAGCGCTGTGGGGCGAGATCGGCAAATTGTCGCTGATGGATCGCACGACGTTCGGAACGCCGGTGATCATCCTGCAAGGACGGCGCGATCTCGGCACCTCTTCTAGCCTCGTCGCGGAATGGTTTCCCAAGGTGACGGCGCCGAGCAAACAACTCGTCTGGTTCGAAGACTCCGCTCATATGACGTATGAGGAAGAGCCTGGTAAGATGCTGGTAACGCTTGTCGAAAAGGTGCTGCCGCTCACCCGTAGCAAGTAGGGAGGACGTTGCCGCCGCTTAGGAACAGGCGTGCCGCACGAGAAGGCCGGACGCGAACCATTTTTCCCGTAGCAGGGCTAATACGAAAAGGGCGCACCATATCGGCGCGCCCCTCCTGTTACTGTAGCGGATCGGTCAGCGCGTTCGGCTGGGCTCGACCGTCGGGGGTGGCGGCGGTGCGCCGTTCTTCGGAGCGGGTGGCACGGTGATCAGGACTTCTTCGCCCGAACGTCCGGGGAAGCCGGCGAACATCGCATCGATCAGGTTGGGAACCACGGCGGGGAGGCTGTCCGTCACAGAACGGGCGCGGGCGCGGCCTTCGAAGACGACCTTGCCGTCCGTCGCGCGATTGATGCGCATTTCCAGGTGGCTCACATAATAGGTGTAGCTGTTCACCTCGGGATAGCCGAACGGCTGATACCAGAAGGGATCGGCCCAGCCGCTATAATAACCGCGGCCATAGAAGCCCCGGCCGAAGCCGCCATAACCCCAGGGCCCGCCGCCGAAGCCGCCCCGGCCATAGCCGAAGCCACCGCCATAACCGAAGCCGCCATATCCGCCGAAGCCGGGCGTGGTAACGACTTTCTCGTGGCCGTTATCAACGCCGTAATCGATATTCACCACCAAGGTCGGTTTGCCGCTGTCCGCCGGGCGATACCCCTGCTGGGACAGGCGGGCCGCGACGAGGCCCGCATATTGGCTGAACTCAAGTCCGCCCTGCAGGCGCGGATCGGCCGCCTGAATGGCGAACGTCTGACCTTCCGGCGACGGCATCATCTGGAATCGCGAAACGTTAGCGCGGAACGGCGTGGCGCAGCCGCCGAGCGCGAGCAGGGCCACGGGTGCTGCAAAGGCGAGCATAGTGCGACGGATCGACATGGATTTTATCCCGAACTTGACCGTCAGCCTCTAAGCCCTTGAGGCTGAACCGAAATTGAACGTTCGGCGAACATCGCGGTTGCTCGGTTCGTCGCGCGGAAGCCTTTGTGCAATAAAGTCAGACGTTTGGCCAGCGTCCTGCTGCGGGCTTGCTTCGATCCAGAGGTAGGCGCGCGAGCCGTTCGTTCAAGCGGTTCATGATCGATCGATGGGTTGCCCCTACCCGGATGCTGAAGACACGGGACCGGCCCGGATCAGAGGCCCATCGCCTTATAGGTGGCGGCCAAGGTGGGCGCGGCGAGCATACGTGCCTTGTCAGCGCCCTTGCTCAACAGACGATCCAGCTCCGCCGGATCGCCCTGAAGATCGGCGAGACGCGATGCGATCGGGGAAAGGATCGACACCGCAAGATCGGCAAGCGCCGGCTTGAAGGCGCCGAAGCCCTGTCCGCCATATTGGCCAAGCACCGCCTGCGCGCTCGTTCCGGCCAGCGCCGCATAGATATCAACGAGGTTCTTGGCCTCTGCGCGGCCTTCCAGCCCGTCCGGCTCGGACGGCAGCGGTTCGGCATCGGTGCGCGCCTTGCGCAGCTTTGCCGCGATGACGTCTGCCGTATCGGTCAGATTGATGCGGCTCTGATCGGACGGATCCGATTTGGACATCTTGGCCGTGCCATCCCGCAGCGACATGATCCGCGCGGCGTCCGGCGGGATCATCGGCTCGGGCAGGGTGAACAGATCCACACCATAATCGGTGTTGAACTTGGTCGCGATATCGCGGGCCAATTCCAGATGTTGTTTCTGATCCTGGCCGACGGGAACGTGGGTTGCCTGATACAGCAGCACATCGGCCGCCTGAAGCACCGGATAGGTGTAGAGCGCCACGCTCGCGCCTTCGCGATTCTTGCCTGATTTGTCCTTGAACTGGGTCATCCGGTTGAGCCAGCCGACCCGCGCGGTCGCGTTCAGGAGCCATTGAAGCTGGGCATGTTCGGTCACGGCTCGCTGGCGAAACAGGATCGAGCGATCCGGATCGATCCCGCAGGCGATCAGCGCCGCAGCCATCTCGCGAATGCCCTGCTGGAACGCCTTGGGCTCCTGATATTCGCTGATCGCATGAAGATCGGCGAGGAAGAAGAGGCACTCGCCACCCTCCGCACCGAGGCGGTCCTGCATGACCACCCAATTGCGGATGGCCCCCAGATAATTGCCGAGATGGAGGTTGCCGGTGGGCTGGATGCCGGAGACGGTGCGCATGATGGGACGGGCTCTCGACCAGCGTCACCGCGCGGTCAAGCGTCTCTAAAGTTCCGCGTCTTAACCTTCCGGAAGGGATGATCGGATACGCCTGTTCATAGCCCAATCACATCATGGCTGCAGGCGAACGATGACCGGTCTCAATAGCGCACTGACGATGACCCACGAATCCGAGCCATCGGACGCGAGCGAGCGCCGGCTTGCCCGTCGGCACACCACGGTGTTTCAGGTCGCCAAGCTCTGTACCGGCCGGTCCGAGGAATTGTGCATCCTGCGCGACATCTCCGACACGGGATTGCGTGCCGAAGTTTATTGCGGCGTCGCGCCCGGGGAAGAGGTGGTGCTGGAGATGCGGACGGGGCATCGCATCGAGGGCAGCGTGGTGTGGGCGCGGGATGGCTCTATCGGCGTGCATTTCGCGGCGCCGATCTCGGTGCCGGACGTGCTGGCGCATTGCTCGTTCGACGATCGTCTCGGCCGGATGCGGCCGCCGCGGATCGACGTGACGATGCCGGGGCTGGTGCTGGCGGGAAAGCAGCTGATCGATGTCGCGATCCTCAACATCTCGCAGGCCGGGCTCAAGGTCGCGTCACCCGAACCGCTTTTGGTGATGTCCGACGTCACCGTACGCCTGCAGGGGATCGGGCAGCGCGGCGCGAAGGTGCGCTGGTTCCGGGAAGGCCAATGCGGCCTCCATCTGCTTCAGCCTTTGACCTATGCAGAATTCGCCCGGTGGCGGGTGGAATGTCTCGCGGAGGCCAAATAGGCTCCGTGCCTTCTATCTGCGTCGGCGCAGAAGCTGACTTTTGAGTTCCGTGAGGCGGAACGCGCCGAGCGCGATCGCCACCCCAAAATAGACGGCGCCCGCAGCCGCCATGAGCGCGCCGAGCCACAGCACCCGTTCCAGCAGGTGCCCACTCATATGCGGGGTCGTCCAGGGGGCGAGGGCCAGCAGCAGCGCCGCCATAGCGAGCGTGGCCAGCGTGAGCCGGATCAAGGCGTGCTTCAACCGGCCGTCCATGCTGAAATGGCCGCGCTTGTGAAGCGTCGCATAGAGCAGAGCCGCGTTGACCCAGGCAGACAATGCCGTGGAAAGCGCCAGGCCGACATGTTGCAGCGGCCAGATCAGGATCAGATTGCCGACCAAATTGGCGAGCATGGCGATGAGCGCGATGCGAACCGGAGTTTTGGTATCGGTGCGGGCGTGGAAGCCCGGCACCAGCACCTTGATGAGAATATAGGCGGGCAGGCCGAGTGAGAACGCGGCTAATGCCTGCGCCGTCGCGATCGTATCGGCGGCCTTGAACGCGCCATGCTGGAGCAGCGCCTGAATGATCGGCAGCGCCGCGACCAGCAATGCCGCCGTCGCCGGAAGGGTGAGGACGAGCGACAGTTCGATCGCGCGGTTCTGGGTCGTGTTCGCGGCGGCGGTGTCGCCGGCGCCAATCTGACGGGACAGGCCGGGCAGCATCGCCGTGCCGACACCGATGCCGATCAGCCCCAACGGCAACTGGTTCAGGCGATCCGCATAATACAGGTACGAAACTGCACCCTCCGGTAGAAACCGGGCGGCGAGACTGGTCGAGAGCAGCAGATTGAATTGAACGGCGCCGGCACCCAAGGCCGCCGGCCAGATGATGTGGAGCAGCTGCCGCACCTTGGGATTGAGGCGCGGGCGGCGAATGCGGAGCGACGTGCCCGCCCGCGCGCAGGCCCAGACGAGCCAGGCAAGCTGCGCGACGCCCGAGAGCGTGACGGAGATCGACTGGGTGTATGCCGTCTCGACCGGCGTGTGGCCACGAAAGAAGACCAGCCCGATGATCATACAAATGTTGAGCAGGATCGGCGCGGCCGCATTCACCCAGAAGCGATCGACCGAATTGAGGATGCCGCCGAGCAGAGACACCAGGCTGATGAGGGCGAGGTAAGGGAAGGTGATCCGCGTCAGCGAAACCGCCAGCGCAAACTTGTCCGGCCCGCCATCGGGGAAGCCGCCTGTCATCGCCCACACGATCGGGGCCGTGGCCGCCATCATCAGGATCGTGAAGACGAGCAGCAATGGGAACAGGATCGCCAGCACCTGTTCGGCGAAATCCAGCGCGGCGGGCAGGCCGCCATCCTCCCGCCCGACTTCACGATTGAACATCGGGACGAAGGCAGAGGCGAACGCACCCTCCGCAAAGAGGGCGCGAAACAGATTGGGCAGCCGCCACGCGATCAGGAAGGCATCGTTGGCGAAGCCCGCGCCGGCGAACTGCGCCATCAGCATATCGCGGACGAAGCCCGCGATGCGGCTGACGAGCGTGAGCCCGCCGATCGTAGCGGTATTGCGGACGAGGCTCATGTTCGTCCGCTCAGTGCGGAAATGCGATCAAGCCTGACCGGCCGGCTCGGCCCCGGCGAGCGCCTGCGCCTGCGCAGCCTGCTGCTGATAGAGCGCGCCGAAATCGATAGGATCCAGCAGCAATGGCGGGAAATTGCCGTCGCGGATCGTCTCGGCGACGACGCGGCGCGCGAACGGGAAAAGCAAGCGGGGCGCTTCCGCATACAGGAACGGGTGCAGCATATCCTCCGGCACATTCTGCGCCGCGAAGAGCCCGGCATAGACCAGCTCCAGCGCGAATGCGGTGTTACCGGCGGCAACGGCGCGCACTTCGATCTTCATGGACACTTCGTGGACGCCATCGCCCGGGCTGGCCGTGCCGATGTTGAACTGCACATCGATCTGCGGTTGATCCTGCCACTGATAGACGGCCGGCGCGTTCGGATTCTCGAACGAGAGATCCTTCACATATTGGGTGATCATGCCAAGCTGTGGGCTGGCATCGAGGCCATTTGCCTGCGGTTCAAAGATTTCGCCGCCGTCCGCATTGTCTTCGGCCATCGCCACGTGCTTCCCTGTCGTAGAATGTCGGATGTCGCCACTCCGGGGCGACGCGGGCGCGGGCTAGCAGCCCGCATCAGACAGGGCAATCCGGAACCCGTCCGGTACCGACATCGTATTGATAGAAGCAAATTTGAATCTCGTGCGACGTGCGCCTATGTTGGCGTACGGGCATCGGGCTTTCGATGCTGGCAGGAGGCTTGGTGACTACGGTAATCGTCCTTGCAATGGTGTTCGTTTTCGTCGCGCTCCGGCTGTGGAGCGTGCTCGGCCGTCGCACCGGCCATGAGCAGACGCTGACGAAACCGCTGGAGCGGGTGCCGGCGCGGGCCGCAGTTCCGGTCGCGCTGCCAAGCAACGATGTGACGCCTGCTACTGGCGCGGAACTGGCGAGTGCCGCGGCCGCGACTGCCGGTCTTCGCACAATCGCCGCTGCCGACCCGAAATTCGATGTCGCTCACTTCGTGGAAGGCGCCAAGGGCGCTTATCGGATGATTCTCGAAGCCTTCTGGCGCGGTGATGAGGAGCAGCTGCGCGAACTGGTGGGCGGTGAGGTGGCGGATGCGTTCGCCTCCGCGATCGCCGAGCGCAAGGAAGCCGGGCACGTGTTGGAAAACCGGCTGGTCACCGTGGAAAATGCCCATATCGAAGATGCCAGCGTCAGCGGGCAGACCGCCCATATCCGGATGCGCTTCGATGCCGATATCGCTGCGGTGACGCGCGATGCCGAGGGCAATGTCATTGCCGGTTCGCTGGACGACGCCGTACCGACTCACGACGTCTGGACGTTCAGCCGGGCGCTGCGCTCATCGGATCCGAACTGGACGCTGACCGAGACCGACGAAGCCATCTGACGCGCGGCGAGATCCGCGTGTTGCGTTCCGTCGTTCAGAAGTTCGTTGCGGGTGCCCTGGTGCTCGCATTGGCTGCTTGCGCGAGCGGCCCGAAGCCTCATCGCCCCGTCAACCCGCCTTCCACCCGTACGACGACGCCACCGCCCAAGCCGCAGCCGGCGACGCCGGCAAATGCGGCAGCGCTAGGCGCGAAGGCTGGGCCGGCGATTGAGACTCTTGGCCTGACCGCGGAAAGTGCGCGCAAGGCGATGGCTGCCTTCCGCCTGTCCTGTCCTGTCCTGGTGCGGCGCACGGACGCGAGCGGCCTGACCCAGCCGGCCGATTGGCGCGAAGCCTGCGACGATGCGGCAGGTAGGCTGGACGTGGATGGCCCGGCTTTCTTCGCGCAATGGTTCGACGCGGTTGTCGTGGGCGACGGCAAGGCGTTCGCGACCGGATATTACGAGCCGGAGATCGATGGCTCGCGTACCCGCGTTCCGGGCTACGATACGCCCGTTTTTCGGCGCCCGCCCGATCTTGTGGAGATCGATCCGGGTACGCTTACCGGCACGCCGACGGGTAAAAAGCAGCGCGGGCGGATCGTGGATGGACGCTTCCAGCTTTACTATGAGCGGGCCGAGATCGAGGACGGCGCCTTGGCCGGCAAGGGATTGGAGATCGCCTGGGCGCGTGATCCGATCGAGTTCTTCTTTTTGCAGATCCAGGGTTCGGGCCGGCTGATCCAGCCCGACGGAAGCATCATGCGAATCGGCTATGACGGGCAGAATGGCCGCGAATATGTCGGCATTGGCAAGGTGATGCGCGATCGCGGACTGATCGGCCCCGGCACCGAATTCGCGACATCGATGCAGGGCATGATGAGCTGGCTGCGCGGGCATCCCGATCAGGCCAAGTCCATATTGGATGCCAATAAGAGCTTCGTGTTTTTTCGAGAGCTTACCGGTGCCGGTCCGATCGGTGCGCTTGGCGTGGCGGTGTCGGGGCGGGGCAGCGTTGCCGCGGACCCTAAGTTCATTCCCCTCGGCGCGCCGATCCTGCTCTCGCTCGATCGGGCGGAGGCCAGCGGATTGTGGGTTGCGCAGGACACTGGTGGCGCGATCAAGGGTGCCAATCGCGTCGACACCTTCTGGGGCGCGGGTATCTCCGCCCGGACGATCGCGGGTGGGATGTCGGGCAGGGGGCAGGCCTTGCTGCTGCTGCCGAAGGGCGCGCTGACCAGGATGGCGGCAAGGCGGACGAGTGCGCGGACGCCCGCTTAACCCCGAAGAGCGCGCTCTATGGTCGCGAGTAGCGGCGACCGTGCGCCCGTTGGGCCGCAGAGTCCGCGTGCCAGCCTCCGTCGAGATCGCCCCGGTCGGCGGCGAAGAGGAATTGGCTGAGATACGGCCGGGTCCGACGCCCCGGCCCGTCCGCACGAGCCATGTCGTGCGGAAGGTTGTGCCCGGCGAGACGCTGGATGGCGGGTGGGACAAGAGGCTGGCGCGGGGACTGGCCGCGCCGGATCGTTCGATCGATCTGCACGGCCATACGCTCGCCGGAGCGCATACCGCGCTGGATCAGGCGCTTGCGCGTGCGATCGCGGATGGTGCGCGGCTGCTGCTGATCGTGACCGGGCGTCCACCGCGACGCGGGGACATCGAACCGAGACGGGGGCTTATTCGCGCCAGTATCGGGGACTGGCTGGCGCTTTCGCCTCATGCCAGCCGTATCGCCGCCGTCCGCAACGCCCATCCGCGCCACGGCGGCGCCGGGGCGTTATATGTGGTGCTTCGGCGGGCGCGGTGAATTAGGCGTCCCGACGCCTTCAATTCTCCAGAGCGCGTGCGATGATCGCGGCGTAAATATCTGTCAGAACGTACAAATCCTGGACGGCGACGGCCTCATCCAGCTTGTGCATCGTCGCGTTGACGAGTCCGAATTCCACCGTCGGCGCGATGGTGGAGAGGAAGCGGGCGTCGGATGTGCCGCCGCTTGTGGACAGTTCGGGCGAGAGGCCGGTTCGATCGGAAATCGCGTCCGATACGAGCGCCGAGAGCGGCCCGGGCACGGTCAGGAAAGCCTCTCCCGAAATCTGGCCGGTCAGCCTGGCCTCGGGCGCGTGAAGCCGGACGATGTCCCGGACGCGATCGATCAGATCCGCCCCGGAATGAAGATCGTTGAAGCGGATATTGAGCCGGGCGCGGGCGCCGCCCGGTATTACGTTGGTCGCGGCGTTGCCTGTGGCGACGTCCGTGACTTCCAGATTGGATGGCTGAAACCATTCGGTACCTGCATCCAGCGAGAGCGCCGACAGCGCGCTCACGACGGAGGCGAGGGCAGGGATCGGATTGCTGGCGAGGTGCGGATAGGCGACGTGGCCCTGCGTGCCCGGCACCTCGATCCACATATTGACCGAACCGCGCCGGCCAATCTTGATCGTATCACCCAGCCGCCCCGACGATGTCGGTTCGCCGACGAGGATCATGTCCGGGCGGATGCCTCGCTCGGCCATCCACACCATCAGCGTGGCGGTGCCGTACGTAGCTGGACCTTCCTCATCGCCGGTGATGATGAGGCTGAGGACGCCTTCGGCCGGCCGCTGGCGGGATGCGGCGGCAACGAATGCGGCGATGGCGCCCTTCATATCGACGGCGCCGCGCCCGTAGAGCAGATCTCCCCGGATCGTCGGTTCGAAAGGGTCGCCGAGCCATCCATCGCCCGGTGGGACGACATCGGTGTGGCCGGCAAAAGCGAAGTGGCGGCCGCTGCTACCACGCGTCGCGAACAGATTCTGGACGGGGCCGTGCGGTGCCTCGCCCATCGTCATACGGTTGACGTCGAACCCGATCGAAACGAGCGCATCGGCCAGAACGCTCTGCGCGCCGCCGTCGGCCGGCGTCACGCTGTTGCAGGCGATGAGGCGCTTGGTCAGATCGACCGGATCGATCGTGGTCATCCGGCGATCGGCTGTTCGAACTTTTCGATCACCCAAGGCTCGTCCTGCGCCGCGGCCAGCCAATCGGTCATGAACGGGTGGGTCAGTACGGCCGAGCAATACGCCGCCGCATAGCGGGGAATGGGCAGCGAATAGGTGATGAACCGGGTGACGACCGGCGCGAACATGATGTCCGCAGCCGAGAAGCGCCCGAACAGGAACGGGCCGCCCGTTCCCCAGCGCGAGCGGGACTCCGCCCACAAGGACACGACACGCTCGATATCGTGGGCGGCGCCATCGGCTAGCGGGCCTGCCGGAAAGGTGCGGCGCACGTTCATGCTATATTCGCGGCGCAGCGATACGAAGCTGGAGTGCATTTCCGCCGCCATCGACCGCGCACAGGCGCGCGCGGCATCCTCAGCAGGCCAGAAGACATCGCGCCCGACCTTGTCCGCCAGATAATCGATGATGGCGAGGCTGTCCCACACCACGGCATCGCCATCCCACAGGATCGGCACCTTGCCGGAGGAGGGCGCGAACTCCGCGCCTTCGCGGCGCTTGTCCCATGCCTCATCGTAGAGCGGGACGACGATCTCCTCGAAGGGCAGACCGGATTGGCGGACGGCGAGCCAGCCCCGCAGGGACCAGCTGGAATACGCCTTGTTGCCGATGATGAGCTTGAGCATGGCTGAAGCCCTTAGCGGGGCTTGGGCCGGTTCGTCGATATAGGTGCGTGGATCAGGTGTGGTGGCGGTCGTCGGCACTTAAGAGCGATGCGGCCGGCAGGAGCAGCAGGACCGTGACGAGCCCGGCGACGAACGGCTCCCCGATCGAGACCAGCGCCAGCGTGAAAATGAGCGCGGCTACGACGACGGCGATGGCGGCGCCGATCCACATCGTGCCGCGAGGTGCGGGCTTGCGGGCGGACGCGTCCTCCTCCGGAGCCTCCGGGGCAACACCCGTGTCCGCCGTCGGCGGCCGCATCTTGAAATCGATATACGCCATTTCGCACTCCGCGCCGGCATCCGTCAGGCTGCACCAGTGCGCCGAAATCAGTTTAGCAGCGGAACGATTACGAAGTTGCGACGAAGGCGCCGCAGGGTGCGATCAGAAGGAAAGCGCAGGATGAAGACGTCTGCCCGAGCGTCGGACTATCCAGCGCGGTTTCCCGAGTCGCTGGGCCGTCAGGCGTTCATCGCGTCCAGCACGGCGGCGCGAAGTTCGGGGATGCCCCCGCCTTTTTCGCTCGACGTGGCGAGGATCTCGGGGTGGGCGGCGGCATGTTTGCGCGCTTCAGCAATGACGGATGCGGACACCGTCTCCAGCGCGCTGGCCTTGATCTTGTCCGATTTGGTGAGGACGAGGCGATAGGATACAGCAGCCTTGTCCAGCATCTCCATCATCTCGAGATCGACCGGCTTCACGCCATGTCGGCTGTCGATGAGGACCAGCGCACGTTTGAGCGTGGGGCGGCCGCGCAGGAAATCGTTCACGAGGAACTTCCACTTGCGGACGACGTCCTTGGGCGCCTCGGCAAAGCCGTAGCCCGGCATATCGACAAGCCGCATGATCGGCGGCTCGCCCACGTCGAAGAAGTTCAGCTCCTGGGTGCGGCCGGGTGTGTTGGACGTGCGCGCAAGCCCGTTGCGATTGGTGAGTGCGTTCAACAGCGACGATTTTCCGACGTTCGAACGGCCGGCAAAGGCCACTTCCGGCAGGTTCGGATCGGGCAGGAATTCAAGCCCGGGCGCTGATTTGAGGAAGGCGATCGGCCCGGCGAACAGCTTGCGCGCCGTCTCGATCCGCTCGCCGTCGTCATCGGGGCCAAAATCGCTCACTTGCCCGTCGCCTGTGCCGACATGCTTTCGCGAAGCCCGGGGGTGCGCGAGTAGAGATATTGCTGCTGGGCGAGGCTCAGCAGGTTGTTCGCCACGTAATAGAGCTGGAGCCCGGCCGCGAGCGGCGCGAAGAACAGCATCATCATCCACGGCATGATCTGCATGACCTGCTGCTGCGCGGGATCGCCGGCAGGCGGGTTCATCCGGAATTGCAGCCACATGGTGACGCCGAGGATGATCGCCAGAACGCCCAGATGGAGGAAGCCTGGAGGATCGAAGGGCAGCACGCCGAACAGGTTGATCGGCGTCAGCGGATCGGGCGACGACAGATCCTTGATCCACAGCGCGAAGGGCTGGTGGCGCATCTCGATCGACAGCATAAGCACCTTATACAGCGCGATGAAGATCGGCATCTGGATGAAAATGGGGAGACAGCCCGCGACGGGGTTCACCTTCTCCGTCTGATACAGCTTCAGCATCTCCTGCTGAAGGCGTGGCTTGTCGTCCTTGTAGCGCTCCTGCAGCGCCTTCATTTTCGGCTGCACCTTCCGCATCGAGGCCATCGACGCGAACTGCTTCTGCGCGACCGGGAAGAGGCAGGCCCGGACCACGCAGGTCAGCAGGATGATGGCGATGCCGAAGTTTCCGACATGGCGGAACAGCCAATCGAGCAGATAGAAGATCGGCTTTTCGAACCAGACGAACCAGCCCCAATCGATCGCGCGATCGAAGCGGGCGACGCCTTGCGCCTCATAGGCATCCAGAACGTTCACTTCCTTGGCGCCAGCGAAGAAGCGCTGTTCCGTGGTGGCGGCACCGCGGGCGGGCACGTTCAGCACCGGCTGGGCGACATCAGCCTGGTAGCGCGGGCCATCGCCGCGGAAGCCGGCATCGACCGCTACGTTCTGCTGAGGGACGAGCGCGGTCTGCCAATATTTGTCGCCGAAGCCGATCCAGCCGCCGGTCGTCTGGAAGCGCTGACCGGCGGGGCCGGCCTTGTCGAGATCCTTGAAGCCTACCGAATAATCAGTGGAGCCGTTGAAGGCGCCGATCGGGCCCGTGTGCATCGTCCAGCTGGACGCATCCTTGGAGACGCCGACGCGGCTGACGAGCCCGTAAGGGCGCAGGCCCAGCGAGCGCGGCGCTGCATTTTCCACCGTCTGGGTGACGGTGAACATGTAGTTGGCATCGATCGCGAAGCGCATCGCGAAACGCTGGCCCTGGCCGTTGTCCCAGCGGAGCGTGACCGGCTTGGCAGGGGTGAGAATGTCGCCCTCCGCTTTCCACACCGTATCCGCGCTTGGAAGAGCGGCGCCGTTGCCTGACCAGCCGAAGCCGGCGAAATAGGCATCCGGCGTGCCGCCCGGCGAGAGCAGCCGCACGGGCGGGCTGTTCTTGGCAATCGTCTCGCGATGATCGACCAGCACCAGATCGTCGATCCGGGCGCCCTTGAGATTGATCGAGCCCTGCACGCGTGGCGTTTCGATGCGAATGCGCGGCGTCTCCCGCAGCACGATCGCCCGATCGCGCACGGCGGCGGGGCTGTCCGGCATCGCTTCGGGCTTGGCGACAGGCACCTGTTTCCCATCGACGATCTTCGTCGCCGGCGGATTCGCGGTCGGCAGGAATTTGCCCGCGAAGAAGGACCAGCCGATCAGCACGACGGCCGACAGCACGATCGCCAGGATCAGGTTGCGCTGATTTTGCACGGTATTTCAAGAACCTCGGATCAGGGGACCGGATCGTGACCACACCCACCCCAAGGGTGGCAGCGGACGATGCGCTTAACCGCCAGCCACGTGCCGGCGAGCGCCCCATAGCGCGTCCATGCCTCGATCGCATAGGCCGAGCATGAAGGTGAATAGCGGCAGGTGGGCGGAAGCAGGCGGGAGGGACCAATTTGCCAGAAGCGTGCGACCCCGACGAGCGGCCATATCAGCAATCGCCGGGCAGCACCGGGCGCGATCATTTCGCGATATCGCGTCGAATACGCACCAGCGCCTTGCGAAGATCGTGGACAAGGCCGGCATGATCGCGAGTCAAAGCGGCGGAGCGGCCGATCAGAATATGATCGGCACCGGCCAAGCCATCTTCGGGATAAAGCGTTCGGGCAAGCGCACGAAAACGCCGCTTGATCCGGTTACGGACCACGGCGTTGCCGATCTTCTTGGTGACCGTGAATCCCATGCCGACCGCCGCATCGCCATCGCCACGCGGGCGGACGAGAAGGACGAAAGCGGGGGTGGCGACTCGCTTGCCGCTGTTCGCCGCAAGAAATTCAGATCTCTGCCGAAGCCCCCGCAAGGAAGGCACCGGCATCGATTCGGGAGTCTCGCTCAGGCGGAGAGCTTGTTGCGGCCGCGCGAACGGCGAGCGGCGAGGATCTTGCGGCCGCCCGGCGTTGCACTGCGCGTGCGGAAACCGTGGCGACGCTTGCGCACCAGGTTGCTCGGCTGGAAGGTCCGCTTCATCTCAATCAATCCCTCTGGCGTCGTGGCGCCGGAACAACCGGCAACCCGCAATGCAAAAGGCCGCCGAAATCAACGGCGGCCGTCAGGCGGGTGCAACTATGGGCAGGGCACCGGAAAGTCAATCCGCAGGTGCGACGCGTGCCTTCGCGATCTGCTTGCGGCGCAGCGCGCTTGGACGCCGCATGGCGTGATCACACGCATTGCCGGCTTTCGGCCAGCGCCGCTTCAACATCGCATAACGGCGCCGGACCCAGGCAGAATTACGGAGAAGGAGGACAAGGCCGGGCACAAACAGGAACAGGCCGCCGGGGCCGGGCAGGATACCCACGACCGGCGACAGGATGATCAGAAACCATCCCAGGCCCAGCATACAGAGCCGCCAATGTTCCGACTTCGCTCTCATCGTCCTGACATATGGTGCCTTCTCTACGACAACCGCAAGTCGCACGGGCCCACACAAGATCCGGCTCATCGCACGCAGACATGATTTGCAACGCCGGAAAAGCGGCTATCAGAGGCGCGGGGCAAGGGGAGATCATTCTTGGTCGCGCATGTGGCGACGGTGGCGTTTCTGGGATTGGAGGCGCGCGCGGTCGAGGTTCAGGTTCAAGTCGCGCCCGGCGTGCCGGCCTTCGTGGTAGTCGAACTCTCTGGGACGAAATTTCTAAACAACTGAAAAAACACGACTTTCACTCAGTCCGTTTCGGGACGATCAAACGCCGGTATACCGGACACACAGAGCAAACGGGGCAGGGGCCTATGACCGCTTTCGCTCCATTTTCAGTCGGTGAAATTCATTCAGTTTTTACCTACCGCTGCGAGGGTGAGTTGTGCCGCCTAAACCAGAAACCGCGAGTGATTTCCGATTTCGGTGGGTTCTGCGCGCGACCACCTTCTGCACCTTGATCACAATTGGCGTCGTCAAATGCGCTTTGGAGCCGGATACGCCTTCCGACTTGCTGTTCTACTTCTACATCACCTTCAGCACGATATTCGTTTACCCAACGGTATGGAACGTTGCTTGCTGGTGGCAAGGTCGTCCGAATAGCTATTGGCTGATCGAGCACGAAAGCGCTTCTGACAGTAAGCCTCGATATGCCAGTGTAGCGGCAAGCCTGATTACCTATGCAACGCTGTCGACCATAATGATTGTCCTGCTATTTTTGGTTTCGTTCGATCCCGAACGCGATTGGACCAAGTGGGGCGATGCGATGTAGGCTGCTAACGACAGCCCCGTATACGGCAGATACCATTTTCGGACATTCGCGAAAACGCTTGTTTCGTGGCTCAACGTCGGTCGTCGTCGGTCTGGCGGACAAGGCGGTGGCGGAGAGCCGGGAGCGGGTGCGCGCCGCCTTGCAGGCAATCGGACTGGCCTTGCCGCCCAAGCGGATCACCGTGAACCTGTCGCCAGCCGATCTGCCCAAGGAGGGATCGCATTACGATCTCCCGATCGCGCTGGGGCTGCTCGGCGCGATGGGCGTCGTCGATGCCGAGACGCTGGCCGGCTATCTCGTCGTCGGCGAACTGGGGCTGGACGGGCGGATCGCCACCGCCCCGGGCGTGCTGCTGGCCGCGATCCATGCGGCGGAGCGCTCACTGGGCCTGATCTGCCCGGCGGCACAGGGGCCGGAGGCTGCGTGGGCGGGATCGGTGGAGGTCATCGCCGCGCCGGACGTGATGGCGCTGCTGGATCACCTGCGTGGCGTGAACGCATTGCCCGCGCCATTGCCGGGGCAGGCGGAGCCGCTGGCGCATGGCCCCGATCTTTCGCAGGTGAAGGGGCAGGAGACGGCCAAACGCGCCTTGGAGATCGCGGCCGCAGGAGGCCATAATCTCCTGTTCGTGGGTCCGCCGGGTGCAGGCAAATCGCTGATGGCGGCCTGCCTGCCAGGCATATTGCCGCCGCTGACTCCGGCCGAGGCGCTGGAAGTCTCGATGGTGGCGAGCGTGGCGGGATCGCTGGAGGGCGGGCGAGTCTCGCGGGCGCGGCCATTCCGCAGCCCGCATCACTCGGCCTCTATGGCGGCGCTCGTCGGTGGTGGCCTGAAGGTGAAGCCGGGCGAGGTGAGCCTCGCTCATCTGGGTGTGTTGTTCCTGGACGAGCTGCCGGAGTTCCAGCGCGCGGTGCTCGATTCGCTGCGGCAACCGCTGGAGGTGGGGCGAGTATCCGTCGCACGGGCGAACAATCACGTGACGTTTCCGGCGCGGGTGCAGCTGGTGGCGGCGATGAACCCGTGCCGGTGCGGGCATCTGGGCGATCCGGCGCAAGCCTGTTCGCGCGCGCCGCGCTGCGCGGCCGACTATCAGGCGAAGGTGTCCGGCCCGCTGCTCGATAGGATCGATCTGCACGTGGAGGTGGCGAGCGTCAGCGCGGCCGATCTTGTCCTGCCGCCGCCGGCCGAGGGATCGCGGGAGGTGCGGGCTCGCGTCGCGGCGGCGCGGGCGATCCAGACGGCGCGGTATGAGAGCGAGAATGTCCGCACCAATGCCGAAGCGGACGGCGAATTGCTGGCTCGGGTGGCGACGCCGGACGAGGCCGGGCGCAAATTGCTGGCGCAGGCGGCGGAGGCGATGCGCCTTTCGGCACGCGGCTATCATCGCGTGCTGCGCGTTGCACGGACGATCGCGGACCTTGGCGGCAGCGATGGCGTTGGTCGCATTCATATCGCCGAGGCGCTAAGCTACCGGCGGCAGCCGCCACGCGCCTGAGGAGGGCCACATGAACGACCTGCTGAAGCCGATACACCGCTTCGCCGATTTCCGCGGGCGTTCGGACCGGACAGAATTTTGGGTGTTCGTCCTCACGATCATCGTTGTCGAAGCGATCTTGGCGATTATCGATCAGGCTCTGGGCTTCGGGCGGCTGGATCGCAGCTGGCAGACCTTCAACTGGGGCATGGCGGGCATGGCCGACTGGAATGGCGGATTTCTCTCGGCCATCTTCTGGCTGGCCGTGTTGATCCCGTTGATCTCCGTGTCCGTCCGCCGGCTGCACGATGCGAATCATAGCGGCGGCTGGCTGTTGCTGTGCTTCGTCCCGGTGATCGGGTGGCTGGTGCTGTTGATCTTCTACACGCAGGCAAGCTGGCCCGTGGCGAACAAATGGGGAGCTCCGACCAGCCTTTCCGCGTGATGGTTGCGGCGGCGGCTTTGCTCCGCTAACCGCACCACCGCGTGCCCCTGTGGTGAAATGGTAGACGCGTCCGACTCAAAATCGGATTCCGAAAGGAGTGCTGGTTCAAGTCCGGCCAGGGGCACCAATTCTCGAATCGGCGAAGATGGATGCCTGGAACCACCGATCCTGAAGATCCGCCGAAGCTGCCTGTTCCCGATAACGTAGCCGATGCTATACGGACTTTGATCCGCTGGTCCGGCGACGATCCCGAGCGTGAAGGGCTGCTGGATACGCCGCTGCGCGTCGCGCGGGCGTGGAAGGAATATTGCCAGGGTTATCTGGAGGATCCGGCCCATCATCTCCTCCGCACCTTCGCGGAGGTGGGCGGCTATGACGAGATCGTGCTTCTGAAGCAGATCCCGTTCCAATCGCATTGCGAACATCACATGGCGCCGATCGTCGGCACCGCATCGATCGCGTATCTGCCCACGAACAGGGTCGTCGGCATTTCCAAGCTGGCGCGCGTTCTGCACGGCTTTGCGCGGCGGCTGCAGGTGCAGGAGCGGCTGACGGCGGAAGTGGCGGACTGTATCTGGGACAGCCTCCACCCGCAGGGCGTGGCGGTGGTGATCGAGGCGCAGCATGGCTGCATGACCGGGCGGGGCGTGCGCGTCCACGGCGTCGGCATGACGACCAGCCGGATGATGGGCGTGTTCAGGGAAGACGAGAGAAGCCGTCGCGAAGTGCTTGCTTTGATGGGATATTGACGAACAGTCTTCCGGACCGGCAAGGCGGGCGATGATGTCTAGCTGAGAAGTCTGCTCTTTTGCGTGAGAGACATGGGCCCCAGCCTTGGCTGGGGCGACGGCCTAGAGTTCGGGGAGCGTCTGCGTCGCCACCGCCCAGCCTTTAAGGGCCTTTGAACCTGCTCGCTTCAAAAGCTCGTCGATGTCCAGAATCGTGAAGCGGCCGCCGCTTTCTGTATCCTCCAGTTCGCTCCAGCTGATCGGCGCGGCGACGGGCGCGTTCGGGCGGGCGCGGGCGGAATAGGGGAGGACGGCGGTGGCGCCGCGCTGGTTGCGGAGCCAATCGAGGAAGATGCGGCCCTTGCGCTCGGTCTTCTTCATGTTGGCGGTGAAGCGATCGGGATGTGCCTGCGATATGGCGACGGCGAAGCGGTTGGCGAAATCCTTCACCTCCTGCCACGCTCGGCTGGCATCGAGCGGAACGACGACGTGGACCCCCTTGCCGCCTGACAGCAAGGGCCAGCTCGCCAGACCCATTTCGCCGAGCACATCGCGCAACTGGAAGGCGGCGCGCTTGACTGCGTCGAAGCCAAGACCCTCGTCAGGATCGAGATCAAAGACCAGGCGATTGGGCTTCTCGACATCGGCAATCATCGATCCCCAGCCATGAAACTCGATCGCGCCTATCTGTACGCAGGTGAGCAGGCCTTTGGCGTCGTCCACGTACAGATAAGGTTCGTCGTGGCCATCCTTCTCGCGGATGGGGACGTGCTTCACCGCATCGCCGAAGCTGCCGGCGTCATGCTTCTGGAAGAAACACGCCTTGGCGCGGCCCTGCGGACAGCGGACGAGACTGACGGGGCGATCGGCGAGCCATTCCAACATGGGATCGGCGATACGGACATAATAATCGGCCAGCTGGCCCTTGGTTATCCCGCTCTCCGGATAGATGACGCGATCCCGGCTCGAAATGGCGACGGGAGATTCGAGCGCCGCCGGCTTGGCGGCTTTGACCGGCGCGGCGCGGCGGGGCTTCTTCGCGGGCTCGCCGTCGATCGGGACCGGCTCTTCGCGGACCACATCCTGCTCGGGCTTGTCGTCGCGTAGGCCGATGAAGCTGGGGTGGCGGAGAACGCCCTCGTCGGTGAATTCGGTGAACGCGATTTCGGCGACGAGCTTTGGCGTGATCCAGTGTGCCCCGCGAACGGCGGCGCGCGGTGCGGTGACGGTAGGCGTGTTGCTCTCCAGCGAACGCATCTTATCCATCAGCAAGTCGATCGTCTTCGCGTCGAAACCGGTGCCGGCCTTGCCCGCATAACGCAGTGCGCCATCTTCATGGAGGCCGAGCAGGAGCGATCGGAAGCCACGGCCTTTGTCCGAAGGCGTCCACCCGACGATTACGAATTCCTGACGGTGGATGCACTTGATCTTGAGCCAGCTCTGCGTGCGGCGACCGATGCGATAGGGCGCGTCCGCGCGTTTCGAAATGACGCCTTCCAGGCCCTGCGCGCAGAGACTTTCGAACAATTGCTCGCCCTTGCCGACGATATGATCGGCATAATGGAAGGGCTCTTGGACGCCATCCAGCAAAGCCGCGAGGCGGGCCTTGCGTTCGAGGTTCGAAAGGCCGGTCAGGTCTTCGCCGTCCTGTTCCAGCAGATCGAAGGCGAAATAGGCGAGCGTGCCGCTGCCTTCCTTGAGGCTGGCCTGTAGCGCCTGGAAGCTGGGATGGCCCTTGCTGTCGAGCGCCACCACCTCGCCATCGATCAGGGCCGAGCCGGGGAGGGCGCCAGCAGCCTGAACGATGGGGGCGAAGCGATCCGACCAATCGAGCCCGGTGCGGGTGAACGCCTTGGCCTTGCCGCCGCCGATGGCGAGCAGGGTGCGGTAACCGTCATATTTGACCTCGTGGATCCAGTCCGAGCCGGTGGGAACATGATCGACAAGCGTGGCGAGTTGAGGTTCGCGGAAAGGGGGTGCCGGAAGCTTGGCGTTACTCTTTTTGCCATTTTTGGCGGGACGAGCGGACTCCTGCTTCGGTAGAGCGGCTTTTGAGGTGGATCCCCGCTTCCGCGGGGATGACGGGGCGGGGGAAGAGGGCGGCGGAGCGGCAACCTCCGTTTGCTTGTCGGCATCCTGATCCGAGTGCCAGACGCTCTTGCCGCCTGTGCCGGCGGCGATCTCGGCCATGGTGCGG
>Ga0247730_1000199_pt1 | contig 56879 bp, 58 predicted proteins | sample UWRJL073202C2_FD_180959 | JGI IMG/M metagenome (GOLD analysis project Ga0247730, IMG submission 180959) | Plant litter microbial communities from Arlington Agricultural Research Station in Wisconsin, United States - UWRJ-L073-202C-2 | ecosystem: Environmental > Terrestrial > Plant litter >... | reverse complement strand
ACCAAGGTCTTCGTCTCCCCCGTCGCCGCCGGCCTCCTCAACGACACCTTCAAGACCGACGCCGTCACCGACCAGCTCCTCGTCGGCATCGCCAAGATCACCGTCAACACCACCCCCGCCAGCTGATTCCCTCCCGCAGCTGACACGACCGGTGGGCACGCTCCTCCTTCACGGGAGCGTGCCCACTGGCCTGTCTCCCCACCCGGGCGTCCGCTAGGGTGGAGGCAGTTCCGAGCCGCCCTATCTAGCGGTCTCGGGCTCGACGTCCCCGGCCGCACCAACGGCGCGGGGACACTTTCTTGCCCTCAGGCCGGTTCGGCCGGGTCCTCGTCGGCCAGCACGGACGCCAAGGTGGGCCGGACGCGGAAGATCTCCTCGAGCCCGGCGATCTTGAAGATCGCGATGACGCGGCGGGTGGGCGCGACGATGCCGACCGACCCCTGTCGCAGCAGCATCTTCTTGCGGGCCAGGACGAAGACGCTCAGACCCACGGAGTCGACGAACGTCACCTGCGTGAGGTCGAAGACCAACCGGTCCGCACCCTCGTCGGTGACCGTCGTGACCACCTCGCGCAGCTGGGGCGCCGTCTCGATGTCGACCTCACCGATCACCTCGATGATGACGAACGAGTCCTGGTGCCGGACGTTCACGATCAGCTGCTGCGTCATGTTCCGCTCCCGAGTGCGTGGGTGTCGCCACGCACAGCCTAGCGATGAGCTGCTGCGAAGATCGACCCATGGCCCTCGACGACGCCCGACAGATCACCGATCGGTGGATCGCGACCTGGATGCGCATCCGCGACATCACGGCCTCGGAGGTCGATGGATGGCCCTTGGTGCACGTCGCGGGCCCGAGCCGCGAGACGGAGCTCGTGTGCCTCGATCCGGGTGTCGGCCCGTTCGTCGACCTCATGCGGCACGTCGAGGGCGATCCGCGCGCGATGCTGACCGTGGTCGCACAGGACGTCGGCCCGTACGTGGTCGCACGGCGTCCTCCGGGCGTCCGTGTCGACCGCGACGACGAGGCGCTCATGACGGCCGAGCTCGTCGACCACCCCGTCCCCGCCCTGGACCCCGACCTCACCTTCCGCTGGGAGGTCGACGACCACCGGACGACCTACTCGCTCGAGTCGGGCGACTCCGTGGCGGCGGTCGGCACGGTCGGCGTGCTGGGTGACATCGCGACCTTCGACCGTGTCGAGACCATGCCGGCGTTCCAGCGTCGCGGCCTCGGACGCCACGTCATGGCGACGCTGACGGCACAGGCCATGGGTCGAGGCGCGACCCACGGCGTCCTCGCCGCCAGCGCCCAGGGTCGTCAGCTCTACCGGTCGATCGGCTGGGACACCCGGCTCGAGATGTTCTCGGTCATGGGGGTCTGAGCGACGCCCGCGGTGCGTCGGCAGACCTCGTCCCACGGCGTCGGCTCCATCGAGAAGTGCTGCCTGGCGGCGCTGTCGTCCAGCACGTACGGTCGCGTCCACTGGTAGGTGAGCTCGTCGAGCTCGCGCACGATGGGGACGAACCTCCCCATCGCCCGGAACACGGGCATCGGGATCGACGACACCTTCGGCGCCGGACGCCCGCACGCCGCCATGACGTCGGTCAGGGCCTGCTGCTGCGTGACCGGCGGGTTGCTGGGCACGTTCCAGGTGCGCCCCAGAGCGGACTCGTCCTCGGCCGCGGCGATCAGCAGGCGCGCGACGTCGAGGACGTCCGTGAACGTGTGCGGCCGGTCCTTGCGGCCGATGACCCAGGCTCGCCTGCCCTTGCGGAGGCCGGGGAGCTGACGGCTGACGTGCCCGTTCTCGCCGATGCCCGGCCCGACGTAGTCCGAGCCGCGCACCTCGACGGCACGGATGCGGCCGTCGTCGTGCAACGCCTTGGCGTCGGCCCACATCTGCGCGCGCAGGACGCCCTTGTGGTCGGTGGCCGCGTCGGGGAGACCTTCGTGCATCGACCCGTCGACCGGTCCGTACGGGTACAGGTTGCCCGTGATGGCGTACACCGCGCCCGACCGCTCCGCCGCGACGAGCAACGCCGAGGCGAGCGGAGGCCAGAAGGTGTCCCAGGTCGTGTAGTCGCCCGGGTTGGCGCAGTTGTAGACGACGGACATGCCGTCGGCCGCGGCGCTGAGCGCGTCGGTGTCGGTCGCATCGAGCCTCAGGTGCGTGACGCCGGTGATGCCGGTGTCGGTCCCCGACCGTGTCGCGACGACGACCTCCGATCCACGGGCCGCGAGCAGCTGGGCGACGTGCCGGCCGACGGGGCCGGCTCCGATGACGAGATGGCGATCGGTCATGAGGTGTCCTTCCGGGACGGGCTGGGTTCCTGTCGAAGCGAGAGCAGTGCTCTCGTCTACACCATGACACCGGATCTCGATCAACGCAAGAGCGGTGCTCTCGTTTGTTGCCTCCGCTCTCGTCGCGGGTAGGATGGCGCCATGGAGAAGTCCCGCACCGCACGCCAACGCGCCCGCGAGGAGATCACCGCCGAGATCCTCGCCGCCGCCCGTACACGTCTGGCCGCGTCCGGTCCCGGCGAGCTGTCGCTGCGCGCCGTCGCCCGCGACGTCGGCATGGTCTCGTCCGCGGTCTACCGCTACTTCCCGAGCCGCGACGAGCTGCTGACCGCCCTGCTGGTCGAGGCCTACGACGAGCTCGGTTCCGCGGTCGAGGTCGCCGACGACGCGGTCGTCGATCGGCGTGACGTCCGCGCCCGGTGGATGGCCTCGTGCCGCGCCGCCCGGGGCTGGGCGCTGGCGCACCCGCAGGACTACGCCCTGCTCTTCGGGACGCCGGTGATCGGCTACGTCGCGCCACGCAACACCGTCGCGCCGGCGGCTCGGGTCATCTTCCGGCTGCTCGACATCATCGCGACCGCCCGCGACGCGGGCACCGACACGCCCGAACCTGCGCGCGACGCGCCCTCCGGCTTCTCCGGCTCGGTGGCGGACGCCATCGCGTCGATCGAGGCCATGACGGGTGCCGCGACCGATCTGCCGACCGAGACGATCGGCCGGGGCCTGATGGCGTGGTCGTCGCTGTTCGGCGTGATCTCGTTCGAGCTCTGGGGCCACCTGGTCGGCTCGGTCAACGACCACGACGCCTTCTTCGACGGGGTCGCCGCCCGCCTGTGGCGCGATCTGGGCGGGACGTGACGACGGGGTGAAGTGAGGTATCCCTCAGTGGCATGATGGGGCAATCAGGCTCCACTCAGGGTTCAATGACCAGATACCGAACCGCTGCACCAGAGGACGTTCATGCCCCGTATCTCCCGTCGTACGTTTGTCGCCGCACCCGCCGATGTCGTCTGGTCACTGGCCAACGACTTCGCCGAGTGGCACCCCAAGCTGCGCATCTACACCAACGGCCCCGAGGCCTCCGCCGAGCTCGTCGTGACGATCGTGTCCAAGGACGACGCCGGCAAGACCCTCTCGTACCACATGCCCGACCCGCCGTTCCCGATCGCGAACCACCGCGCGACGATCATCGTCGAGCCCGCCTCGCACGAGGCCACGTCGTACGTCACCTGGTTCGCCGACTTCACCGCCGACGAGAACGACCTGCAGCAGCTCGAGGACTCGATCGGCGACGACGTCTTCGCCCAGGCCCTCGACAACCTGGCGACCGCCGCCCAGGACTCCTTCGGCGCGAAGCAGGTCGCCAGCTCGCACTGACCCCTCCCCCAGCCCAGATCTGCGGGATCCTGCACTGTTTCGCACTGGTCAAACCGTGCAAGATGCCGCAGATCTGGGCTGGGTCAGCTGCGCCACGACTTGAAGCCGATGACGATCAGGCGCATCTGACGCCGGGCGCCCTCCTTGATCTGCTCCTCGAGGTCGGGTCGCCCGTCCGGCATCTCCACGACCTCCTCGGCGTTCGACACCATGTTGCGGACGAACAGCCGCGACACCATCTGCACGTCGTCGGTCGACCACGTCTCGATGTTCGGCAACCGCGCCAGCACCACGGCGAGCTCGCTGACGAAGAGGTCGAGCTCGTGCCGGATGGCGCGGCGGACGGCCTCGGAGCCGCCGACCCGTTCCCGCGCCACGAACCCGAAGTGCGCCTTGCTCTGCTTGACCGCCTCGACCAGGACGTCGGCCGCCGCGTCGATGATGTTGTCGAAGACCTTCGGATCGCGCTGCGCCTCGCGGATCATCCGGCGCAGCGTCGAGAACGACTGCTCGACGAGGGCGAGACCCAGCTCGTCCATCGAGTCGAAGTGCCGATAGAAGGCCGTCGGGACGATGCCCGCGTGCCGGGCGACCTGCCGCAGGCTGATCTGGGCGAATCCCTGCGTCTGCGTGAGCTCGAGCGCCGCGGCGAGGATCGCCTGCCGGGTGCGCTCCTTCTGCTCCTGGCGCGAGGCTGCCTGCGCGGACTCGGTCATGGCGACAGCGTATCGCGACGGATTGGGTGAACACCTGTGTGCTTCGTGGGCCACGTCACCGGCGAGCCACGTTGCATCCGGCCCCGGAGTCGTGCACACTTTGAGTGTACGCACGTTCACTGAAACTTCGGGGGGTTCGAGATGGGCATCATCCGCAAGGCGCTCACCTCCCGTCCCGTCGAGTCCCTGACGTCGCCGAACACGATCGACCACTACCTCGAGCAGATCCACCCGATGCTGGCCGCCGGCAACGTCCGCGCCCGCGTCGTCGAGGTCCGCCGCGAGACCGGCGACGCCAGCACCGTCGTGATGAAGCCCAACGGTGCCTGGAACGGCTTCCTCCCCGGACAGCACGTGCAGTTCGGCGTCGAGGTCGAGGGCACCCGCCGCATCCGGGTCTTCTCGGTCTCCAGCGCACGCCCGGCCAAGGGCCGCGGCAAGACGTTCAGCGTCTCCGTCAAGGCCCACCCCGACGGGTACGTGTCGCAGTTCCTGCACCAGCAGCTGACCCCCGGCACGATCGTCTTCCTGTCGCAGGCCGAGGGCGAGTTCGTCCTCCCCCGCGAGGTGCCCGCGCAGATCCTGCTCGCGAGCGGCGGCTCCGGCGTCACCCCGGTCATGTCGATGCTGCGCACGCTGCGCGCCAAGGGCCACACGGGCCAGGTCACCTTCCTGCACTACGCCCGCAGCCGCGACGACGAGATGTTCACCGACGAGCTCGACGAGATCGCTGCGACGACGGACTTCCGGGTCGTCCGGGTCTACACGCGCCAGCCCGAACCGGGCGCCGAGCTCGAGGGACGCTTCCACGTCGACCACCTCAAGCACCTCGGCGTCGATCCGTCCGAGACGCTCAGCTACGTGTGCGGACCTGCCGGCCTCATCGCCACGGTCCGCGACACGTACGAGGAGCTCGGTGCCGCCGAGCAGCTGCGGCTGGAGTACTTCAAGGTCCCGAGCGTCGACGTCGACGCCGCCGACGCCACGGGCACCCTCTCGTTCGACGACACGATGGTCGAGGCGCCCAACACCGGCTCCACGATCCTCGAGCAGGCCGAGGCCGCCGGGCTCAAGCCGGAGTTCGGCTGCCGCATGGGCGTCTGCAACACCTGCGCCATCAAGAAGAACAGTGGCGCCGTCCGCCACATCGTCTCCGGCGAGATCTGCGCCGACACCGACGAGACCATCAAGATCTGTGTCCAGGTCCCCATCGGCGACGTCAACGTCGCCCTCTGAGTCCAGGAGAACCCGCATGCCGTTCACGCTGACGAAGTCGAAGAAGGCCAAGAAGGGCGCGATCAAGCCCCGGAGCGCGACGAAGCACAACGCCGCGCCGCTGACGCTGATCAACCCGCTGTCGGACAAGCCGGCGACGATCGGCCTGGAGTACATGACGTACGAGCAGCTCGACGAGTTCGGCCGCGAGCTCGACGTCGTCCGCCAGCGTGTGCTCGACGACCTGGGGCAGAAGGACGCCGACTACATCCGTCGCGTGATCCGGGTGCAGAGGGCCAGCGAGGTGCTGGGGCGCATCGGCATCTTCATGCCGTTCTTCCCGCCTGCGTTCATCGCCGGCATCCTGTTCCTCGGTCTGGCCAAGATCCTCGACAACATGGAGATCGGCCACAACGTCATGCACGGCCAGTACGACTGGATGAACGACCCCATGGTCAACGGCGCCCGCTACGAGTGGGACAACGTCGCCCCGGCGCAGGACTGGAAGCACGGCCACAACTACATCCACCACACGTACACCAACATCCACGGCATGGACCGCGACATCGGGTACAACCTGCTGCGCATCGACGACGACCAGCCCTGGTACGGCACGCACCGGTTCAACCTGCCGCTCGCGTTCGTCCTGATGCTGGTGTTCGAGTGGGGCGTGATGTACCACGGCGTCGAGCTCGACCAGTACCTCCAGGGCAAGATCAGCAAGGCCGACTTCAAGGCCCGCAAGAAGCGCGCCATGAAGAAGATCCGCAAGCAGGTCCTCAAGGACTACCTCGCCTGGCCCCTCGTGGGCCTCGCGCTCGTACCGGTCGTCGGCTGGTGGGCGCCCCTCGCGATCCTCGGCGCCAACGTCGTGGCCAACATCATCCGCAACATCTGGACGTTCCTGATCATCTTCTGCGGCCACTTCCCGGCCGAGGTGCAGACCTTCGCTGAAGAGGACGCCCAGAACGAGTCCCGCGGCCAGTGGTACCTGCGCCAGCTGCTCGGCTCCGCGAACATCTCGGGCCACGCGCCGTTCCACGTCCTGACCGGCAACCTGAGCTACCAGATCGAGCACCACCTGTTCCCGGACATCCCGGCCCGTCGCTACCCGGAGGTCGCCGAGGACGTCAAGCGTCTCGTCGAGCAGTACGGACTGCAGTACAACACCGGCCGCCTGTCCAAGCAGCTGCGCAGCGTCGCCCGTCAGCTCGCGGTCTACGGCTCCAAGCCGAGCGATCCGTACAAGGTCGGCAACAGCCCGGAGTCAAAGGCACGACGACGCGCCAACCGCGAAGAGGCAGCCCGCCGCGCCGAGGCGCTGACAGCGTCTCGCTGACGGCGGCCCTCGTATGGCCGCGGACAGGCTAGTGTGGACAATTGACCTCGTCGACACCCTGCGAGGAATTGAGGAAGCCCGATGGCGCTGAGCCGGCGTGAGATCGTCAAGGACGTCGTCCAGCAGTCCACCGAGGCGGCCATCGGCAGCGCAGGTCACGTCGTGGCGATCCTGTTCGAGACCGCACGCAAGATCACGACCGAGGTCGGGGCGTTCGGCACCGAGATCTTCGAGATCGCAGAGGCCAGCAAACGGGCCGGTCGCGACGCGGACGACACCAATCCCGCGGCCGAGTAGCGACGAATCCCCCACATGGACACAAGCGGTGCTCGTCGCACAGTCGCAGTCGTCGGATCGGGCGTCTCGGGCCTCACCGCCGCGTACGTGCTCCGCAAGGAGTGGGACGTCACGGTGTTCGAGGCCGACGACCGGATCGGCGGCCACGCGCACACCCACACGGTGGCCGACCCGGACGCCACCCACCGCGTCGACAGCGGCTTCATCGTCCACAACGACCGCACGTACCCGCTGCTGCGCCGCCTGTTCGGCGAGCTCGACGTCGAGGTCCACCCGACCGAGATGAGCATGAGCATCCACTGCGACGGATGCGGCCTGGAGTACGCCGGCGGACGGGGCGGCAAGGGCGTCTTCGCCCAGAGGCGTCGCCTGCTCGACCCGCGCTACATCAGGATGCTGCTCGCCGTGAAGAGGTTCGGCCGCCTCGCCCAGAGGCTGCTCGACAGCGCTGAGTCGCCGTCCGAGCCGCAGACCTACGGCGACTTCCTCGAGGCCCACGGCTTCTCGGACTACTTCGTCTCGCACTACGCGATCCCTGTCGTGTCGTGCGTCTGGTCGTCGGGCCACGAGACGGCGCTGGAGTACCCGGCGCGCTACCTCTTCGAGTTCCTCAAGCACCACGGCTTCTTGTCGATCAAGGGCTCGCCCCAGTGGTTCACGGTCGTCGGCGGCTCCGGCACGTACATCGACAAGGTGCGTGACGCGATCGGCGACGTGCGGGCGTCCACCGCGATCCGGTCGATCACGCGCACGACCCACGGTGTCGAGCTGGTAGACGTCAACGGCACCGTCCACCACGCCGACGCCGTCGTCATCGCGACGCACGCCGACGACGCGCTGACCTTGCTGAGCGATCCGAGCGACGACGAGCGTCGGGTGCTGGGTGCCTTCGACTACTCCGACAACGAGGTGCTGCTGCACCGCGATTCCACGCAGCTGCCGGTCGCCGCGGCCGCCCGCTCGTCGTGGAACTACCGCATGGACGGCTGCACCGGCCGCAGCGACCGCTCCGCGGTGACGTACTGGATGAACCGGCTGCAGGGCATCGAGAGCACCGACCCGTTCCTGGTGACGCTCAACGCGTCCGAGCACATCGACCCCGCCAAGGTCGTGGCGACGATGGCCTACACGCACCCCATCTACACCCCCGCGTCCGTGGCCGCGCAGGGCGAGCTCAAGCGGCTGTTCACCGACCGCACGGTGTTCGCCGGTGCGTACCACGGCTGGGGATTCCACGAGGACGGCTGCCGCTCCGGCGTCGACGCCGCCGCCGCCCTGGGCACGGCATGGTGACCGCGACGCTGCCGCCACTGCCCGCCCTCGTCGAGGGAACGGTCGGACACACACGCCGGGGTCCGATCCGGCACCGGTTCACGAACACCATCTACCAGTGGTTGGTCGACGTCGACGAGCTCCCGCGCATGCCGCGGCTGCTGCGTCCGTTCTCCACGTTCAAGGCGTCCGACCACATCGGCGACCCGGACGACACGATCCGCGCCAACATCGAGCGGTTCTGCGCGGCGCAGGGCGTCGACGTCCGTGGCCACCGCATCCTGATGCTCGCCAACGCCCGGGTGCTGGGCCACACGTTCGACCCGCTCAGCGTCTTCTGGGCCATCGCGCCCGACGACTCGCTCACGTGCATCGTCGCGGAGGTCCACAACACGTACGGCGAGCGCCACGCGTACCTGCTGCGGACCGATGACGCGGGCAGGGCCGAGGTCGACAAGGCCTTCTACGTGTCACCGTTCTTCACCGTCGACGGCACGTACGACCTGAAGTTCGACCTCACGCCCGACAGGGTCGCCTCGAGCATCGTCCTGCGCCAGGAGGGCCGAGCGGTCTTCAGCGCGACGTTCCGCGGCACGCCCCGTCCGGCCACGACTCGTCGGCTCGCAAAACTCCTCATCAAAATGCCACTCATGACCCATCGGACCAGCTTGCTGATCCGAATACATGGTGTATGGCTCTGGATCCGCAGGTTGCCGGTCGTCCCCCGTCCGGCACACGAACCGCAGGAAGGCACCCGATGACGCAGCTCGCCACCCCCCGTTGGCCCGGCATCGCGCACACCCCCCGAACTCCCCTCAAGGCGCGCGCAGCGAAGGCCATTCTCAAACCGACCGTCAACAGCGTGCCTGTCCGGCTGACGTTCGCCGACGGCAGCTCGTGGGGCGCCGGTGCACCCGGCTCGCCCGAGATGCGTCTCGTCCGTCCCAAGGCGTTCTTCGCCCGGCTCGGCGCCGACACCAAGATCGGCTTCGGCGAGGCCTACATGGCCGGCGACTGGACTACCGGCGAGGGCACCGACCTGGCCGACCTGCTGAGGCCGTTCGCGGAGCGCATGGCGACGATCGTCCCGGTGCCCCTGCAGAAGTTCCGTGTCTTCGTCGACAAGAAGCTGCCGCACCACCAGCGCAACTCCGTCGAGGGCTCCAAGAAGAACATCGAGGCGCACTACGACCTCTCCAACGACCTGTTCGCCCAGTTCCTCGATCCCTCGATGAGCTACTCGTCGGCATGGTTCGAGAGCGCCGAGCAGGATCTCGAGTCAGCGCAGATGCGCAAGATCGACGGCATCCTCGACCAGGCAGGTGTCACCGCCGGCACCCGCCTCCTCGAGATCGGCAGCGGCTGGGGGGCCCTGGCCATCCGCGCCGCCCAGCGCGGCGCGAAGGTCACCACGATCACGATCTCCACCGAGCAGGCCGCGCTGGCCAAGGAGCGCTTCGTCGAGGCCGGCGTCGACGTCGACCTGCAGCTCGTCGACTACCGCGACGTCACCGGCCAGTACGACGCGATCGTCAGCGTCGAGATGATCGAGGCGGTCGGCGAGGAGTACTGGCCGACGTACTTCGCCACGATCGACAAGCTGCTGGCTCCCGGCGGCAAGGTGTCCATCCAGGCCATCACGATGGAGCACCACCGCTACCTGCAGACCCGCAACTCGTACGGCTGGATCCAGAAGTACATCTTCCCGGGCGGCCTCATCCCGTCCCTCGACGCGATCGACAGCACGCTGGCCGACCACACGTCGCTCGCGGTGACCGACCGCCGCTCGCTCGGCCAGGACTACGCCCGGACGCTGCACGAGTGGCGTGACGCCTTCAACGCCCACTGGGAGACGATCAACGCCCAGGGCTTCGACGAGACGTTCCGACGGATGTGGGAGTTCTACCTCGCCTACTGCGAGGCCGGATTCGGCGTCGGCTACATCGACGTCTTCCAGATCCAGATGCAGCGCCCGACGGAGGCATGATCATGGCCGCCATCTCACGCCTGCCCATGCCCATCCAGGAGACCTACGAATGGCAGTACGACGGTGCCTGCCGTGAGGTCGACCCGGAGACGTTCTTCTCCCCCGATGCCGAGCGCGGTCCGCGTCGCCGCGCCCGGGAGGCCGCGGCGAAGGCCCTGTGCGCCACGTGCCCCGTCATCCAGCAGTGCCTGAACCACGCCCTGACGGTGCGCGAGCCGTACGGCGTCTGGGGCGGCATGAACATCAACGAGCGCGACCAGCTCCTCCGCCAGACCGGCTGACCTCCGCGGGCGGTGGCTGATCCACCTGTCGTCCGTGGGGCGGTGTCCCAGCCACGCATCCCGCGGGGAGGCGGTGGCTGGGACACCGTTCCGCGGTCGGACACGTGGCTGCGCCACCGCCCTCCCACGGGACGTCGACCCGCTACCAGCCGTAGCGCGGGGCGTGCAGCTCGTTCTTCCTCGGCCACGGGTTGATCGTGCAGCTGCCGAGTCCCTTGGACTGCTGCTGCATGACCGGCGCCAGCTGCCCCTTGCCCCCGCAACCGACGTGACCGCGGCCGAACCAGTGGCCGGTCTCGTGGTTGACGACCATGTGGCGGTAGTCGCGCAGCGTCCCGTCGTTGTCGTCCCAGGTCGGTGTCGCGTTCTGCCAGCGGTTCTCGTTGATGATGACGTTGCGGCCGACGCGGCAGCTGTAGGTCGTGCTGCAGGCGGACGAGAAGCTCGGCACCTTGGACGCCTGGCTGAGCACCAGCGTGAAGTCGCCGCCCGACGACACCCGCTTGAACGCGACGCCCATGGCCCGCCAGCCGCGCGGGTCAGCGTACGTCTCCTGCGCCAGACGCTTGAACGTCGACAGGCTGGCCTTGACGTTCCCGCGCGTCGTCACCGAGTACCGCACGACCTTGCGGACCGCGCGCTGCTTGACGTTCTTGGCCCGTGACACGACAGCAACAGGCGTGAAGCCGGCGCGCCTCGCCGTGACGCGGAACGTGATCCGCGCGCCGACGTCCGCCGACCGGACCGTGTAGTGCCGGCCCGTCGCTCCGCTGATCGGACGGTCGTCGCGCAGCCAGCGGTAGTCGAGGCCGTCGACCTTGCGGGAGAACGATCCGGTGTGTCCGGTCAGCTTCCTGCCGTACCTGGCCGTGCCCGTGACGGTGGGGCGCTTCGTGGTCAGCAGCGTGGCCGCGGCGGCCGGCGCCGTGGGCGCGCTCGTCACCGAGACCGCGGTCGAGCCGGGGCGCGAGCCCGTCACCCGGACCGAGAACGCCCGGCCGATGTCGTCGAGCCCGCCGAGCCGGTGAGCTGCGTTGGCCGGGGAGTCGTCCGTGACGGGCACACCGTCACGGAACCACTGGTACGAGAAGCTGACGTCCGCGGGCGTCCACGCGCCCGGCACCGCGGTCAGCGTCTGTTCGTACTGCGCCGTGCCGGCGACCGTCGGCGTGCCCGGGACGATGTCCTCGGCCGCGGCCGGCGACGCCAGCAGCGCCATCGCCACCACGATGCCGACGACCATGGCGGCAACGGCCCGGATGTTGGTGCGCACGAACGTTCACTCCCCAGATCTGGATGACACAGCGGTCGGCAAGTCCCCGACGATACCTGCCGGTGTCACTCGTAGAAGATGCGCTCCACGACGAGCCTTGCGTGACGGGTCGTGCGCAGGTAGTCGTCGACCATGCGCTCCCCCTGGTCCATCCCGTAGCCCAGCAGGTGCGCGATGCCCGCGCGTTCGTGCGCCTGCTCGACCATGGACTCGGCGGGCTTGCCGCGCATCAGCACCACAGCGTTCCGGATGCGGCTGACGAGCCGCCACGCCGACTCGAGCGTGTGGGCGTCGTCGTGCGAGACGAGATCGGCCTTGACGGCCGCGTGCAACGCGTCGAGCGTCCGCGTCGTGCGCATCTCCGGGACGGCATGCGCGTGCTGCATCTGCAACAGCTGCACGGTCCACTCGACGTCGGCGAGGCCGCCGCGGCCCAGCTTGAGGTGGGTCTTCGCGTTCGCGCCGCGCGGGAGCCGCTCGGAGTCGACGCGCGCCTTGATGCGCCGGATCTCACGGATCTCGTCGGCCGTCGCACCGCCCTCGGGCCAGCGCAGCGGATCGATCAGGGCGGTGAAGCGCTGGTTGAGGTCGGCGTCGCCCACGGTCGCACTGGCACGGAGCAGCGCCTGCGCCTCCCAGACGGACGACCACTTCTCGTAGTACGCACGGTAGGCGGCGAACGTCCGGACCAGTGGCCCGTTCTTGCCCTCGGGACGCAGCTCGGCGTCGACCTCGAGGGCCGGGTCGTCACCCGGGGCGGCCAGCATCTTGCGGAGTCCCTGCGCCACGGCCATCGCCGCGGACGCCGCCTGACCCTCGTCGGCCCCGTCGACGGGATCATGCACGAACATCACGTCGGCGTCGGAGCCGTAACCGACCTCGCCGCCGCCGAGACGGCCCATCAAGATGATGGACACCCGGGTCGGCATCTCGCCCCGCTCGGCCTCGACGGCGGCCGTCGAGGCCGTCAGCGCCCCCGCCAGCGTCGCGGTCGAGATGTCGGTCAGTGCCTCGCCGACCTCGGTGATGTCGAGCCGTCCGAGCACGTCGGCGATGCCCACCCGCGACAGCTCGCGGCGGCGCACGCGGCGCACGGCACGGATCGCGTCCGCCGGGTCGGAGTGGCGCCGTGCAGCCAGATCGACCTCGGTGCGCAGCCGTTCGCGCTCCAGCGGGCGCAGCCCCGTGTCGTCGCCGAGCAACGCGACGGAGTCGGGTGCTCGCAGGATCAGGTCGGTGACGTAGCGGCTCGACGACAGGACGTGTGCGAGCTGCTCGGCGCCGGCACCCTCGTCACGCAGCTTGCGGAGGTACCAGTGGGTCTCGCCGAGACCCTCGGAGATCTTGCGGAACGCGAGCAGACCGCCGTCGGGATCAGGCGATCCGGCGAACCACGCGAGCATCGCCGGCAGCAGCGACTTCTGGATCGACGCCCGGCGCGACAGGCCGGACGTCAGGGCCTGGATGTGCGTCAGCGCACCCTTCGGATCGGCGAAGCCGAGGGCCGTCAGTCGTTGCTCGGCGGCCAGCGGCGTCAGTCGCAGACCGTCGGTCGGCAGGGACGCGACCGCCTCGAGCAGGGGCTGGTAGAACAGCTTCTCGTGCAGGCGCCGCACGATGCGGCGGTGCGCCTGCCACTCCTTCGTCAGGTTGTCGGCCGGGTTCTGCCGAAAGCCCATGCTCCGCCCGATGCGGCGCAGGTCCTCGGCGTCGTCCGGCACGATGTGGCTGCGCCGGAGCCGGAAGAGCTGGATGCGGTGCTCGAGGGTCCGGAGGAACTCGTAGGCCTCCTCCATCGCGGCGCCGTCACGTCGTCCGACGTAACCTCCGTCGATCAGTGCCTGCAGGGCGGACAGCGTCGTCGGGCTGCGCAGGCTCTCGTCGGCCCGGCCGTGGACGAGCTGGAGCAGCTGCACCGCGAACTCGACGTCGCGCAGGCCGCCCGCACCGAGCTTGAGCTGGCGATCGCGGTGGGCCGCCGGGATGTGCTCGATGACGCGTCGCCGCATGGCACGGACGTCGGTGACGAAGTTGTCGCGCGTGCTGGCGAACCAGATCATCGGCGAGAGGGCGTCGAGGTAGGCCTGTCCGAGCTCCTCGTCGCCGGCCGCGAAGCGTGCCTTCAGCAGCGCCTGGAACTCCCACGTGCTGGCCCACTTCTCGTAGTACGCGACATGGCTCGCGAGCGTCCGGACGAGCGGCCCGTTCTTGCCCTCGGGCCGCAGGTCGGCGTCGACCTCCCAGATCGTGCCCTCGCCCGTGTGGTCGCGGCAGAGCTTCATGACCGCGGACGCCAGCCGCGTCGCGGCCGTCGCCGCCCGGTGGTCGTCCGCGCCCTCGGTCGGCTCGTGGACGAAGATGACGTCGACGTCGCTGAGGTAGTTGAGCTCGTGACCGCCGGTCTTGCCCATCGCCATGATCGTCAGACGGCACAGGTCGGCACCCGGCTCGGCCTCGCGGGCGATCCTGAGCGCGGCACCGAGCGTCGAGATCGCGAGGTCGGACAGCTCGGCCGACGACTGCTCGAACGTCGTGAGCGCCGTCAGGTCGCGGGCGGCGATGTGCAGCAGCTTGCGGTGGTACGCGATCCGCAGCTCGTCCGCCGTCGTCGCCTCCTCCATCTGCAGGCGCCGCTGCTCCAGCGGGATGGGAACGGTCGAGAGCTCGTCGGCCGCCAGGTCGCGCACGTGCTCGGGGTGGCGTGCCAGGAAGTCGCCGAGCGCCTCGCTCGTGCCCAGGACGACGAGCAGGCGCTGACGCAGCTCGCGGTCGGAGTCGAGGAGCGTCAGCAGGTCGGTGGGACCCATGCGTTCGGCGATCGTGGCGAGCGACGAGAGTGCCGTGTCGGGGCTCGCGACGGCCGCGATCTCGTCGACCAGCGCGGCCGGCACCTCCCCGAACGACTCGAGCGTGGTCAGGGCGGACTCGCCGTCCCGGAAACCCTTGCGGGCGAGCGCGACGGCAAGTTCTCGTGCATCGGTGGCCACCGCAACAGGCTACCTGTCGACGCCGTGGGAAGAATTCTCGGAAAGTTCGTGAGATGTGTCGATCGGACCCTCGCCCGTTCGAGGAGTGGATGAGAGGGTCGAGAGACGGCCCCTCCGCTCAGAAGGAGAAACCATGAAGTACATGCTCATCATGCGCACCCCCACCGAGGTCCAGATCCCCGAGGACCTCGACTTCACCGAGATCATCAACGCGATGGGCGCCTACAACGAGTCGCTCATCAAGGCCGGCGTGCTGCTGGCCGGCGAGGGGCTCGCCCCCGTCGAGGAGGGATTCGTCGTCGACTTCGACTCGACCCCGCCGCTCGTCACCGACGGCCCCTACGCCGAGGTCAAGGAGCTGTTCAGCGGGTTCTGGCTGATCCAGACCTCGACCAAGGAGGAGGCGGCCGAGTGGGCCAAGCGCTGTCCGCTCGGACCGGGCGTGCGCCTCGAGGTCCGTCGGGTGACCGAGGTCGAGGAGTTCGACCAGGACAACGAGTACATCAAGAAGGAGCACGAGTGGCGCGAGCAGCTCGGCAGCGACCAGCCGGTGCAGGGCTGATCGGGACCCCTGCGGCATGACCGGGACGGACGAGGCGGATGGTGCCGCGGCAGCATCCGCCCGCCGTCAGGTCGAGGCCGTCTGGCGGATCGAGTCGGCCAGGATCGTCGCCACCCTGACCCGCGTCATCGGCGACTTCAGCACCGCGGAGGACCTGGCGCAGGAGGCGTTCGTCGACGCGCTCACGCAGTGGCCGCGCGACGGGGTCCCGCCGAGTCCCGGCGCATGGCTCACGACCGTCGCCAAGCGCAAGGCGATCGACCGGCGCCGGCGCATCGGGCGCCTCGACGACCGGCACGCGACGATCGCCCACTCGCTCGCCGAGCAGCAACGTCTCGTCACGACCGACGACGAGCTGCCGTGGGACCCCGACGAGGTGGACGACGACGTGCTCCGCCTCGTGTTCACCGCGTGCCACCCGATCCTGCCGCGCGAGTCGCAGATCGCGCTCACGCTGCGGGTCGTCGGCGGCCTGTCGACGGAGGAGATCGCGCGGGCGTTCGCGGTGCCGGTCGGCACCGTGCAGCAGCGCATCGTCCGGGCCAAGAAGACCATCGCCGCCGCGGAGCTGCCGTTCGAGGTGCCGTCAGTGGGCGAGTTCGACACGCGACTCGGCTCGGTGCTCAACGTCGTCTACCTGATCTTCAACGAGGGATACGCCGCGACGTCCGGCGAGAGCTGGATGCGCACCGACCTCGCCGCCGAGGCGATCCGTCTGTCCCGGGTCGTCAGCGCACTGGTGCCGGACGAGCCGGACGTCCACGCGCTCCTGGCGCTGCTCGAGCTGCAGGCGTCGCGCTTCGCCGCCCGTGTCGATGCGGACGGCGAGCCGATCCTGCTGGCCGACCAGGACAGGTCGCGGTGGGACCGCAGCCAGATCCAGCGTGGTCGCGCCGCCCTCGCCCGCTCGGACGCGCTCGGGCGGGGCCGCGGCGCGTACGCGTTGCAGGCCGGCATCGCCGAGTGCCACGCGGTCGCGGCGTCGACCGACGACACCGACTGGCAGCGCATCGTCTCGCTCTACGAGGCGTTGCAGGAGCTCACCCCGTCGCCGTTCGTGGACCTCAACCACGCCGTCGCGGTGGCCATGGCCGACGGCCCCGCGGCCGGGCTGCAGCTCGTCGACCGGCTCATCGCCGGTGGCGCGCTGACGGGCTACCCGCTGCTGCCGAGCGTGCGCGGCGAGCTGCTCTCACGTCTCGGTCGACGTGCCGAGGCGCGCGCCGAGCTGCTTGCTGCGGCGGGGCTGACGCAGAACGAGCGCGAGAAGGCCGTGCTCCTCCACAAGGCCGACCACCAACCCGAACCAAGATCTGGCGTGTGACCAACCGTTCCGAGCGCGAAAACTGTCTCGAACGGTTGCTCAAACGCCAAAATTCGGGGAGCGGCTCAGACCATGGGCATGAGGCGGTCGATCTCGAACTGCGTGACCTCGGACCGGTAGTCCTGCCACTCCGCGCGCTTGTTGCGCAGGAAGAAGTCGAAGACGTGCTCGCCCAGCGTCTCGGCGACGAGCTCGCTGGTCTCCATCGTGCGGATGGCCTCGTCGAGGTTGCGCGGCAGCGGGGCGATGCCCATGGCCTTGCGCTCGTTCTCGGTCAGCGACCAGACGTCGTCCTCGGCCTCGGGCGGCAGCTCGTACTTCTCCTCGATGCCCTTGAGCCCGGCGGCCAGCACCAGCGCGAACGCGAGGTACGGGTTGGAGGCGGCGTCGATCGCGCGGTTCTCCACCCGGGCGGAGTTGCCCTTGTGCGGCTTGTACATCGGCACGCGGACCAGCGCGGAGCGGTTGTTGTGGCCCCAGCAGACGTAGTTGGGAGCCTCTCCCCCGCCGGCCAGCCGCTTGTACGAGTTGACCCACTGGTTCGTGACGGCCGTGATCTCCGGGGTGTGGTGCAGGACGCCCGCGATGAAGCGGCGACCGGTCTGCGACAGCTGGTACTCGGCGCCCGCCTCGTAGAACGCGTTCTCGTCGCCCTCGAACAGCGAGACGTGCGTGTGCATGCCCGATCCGGGGTGCTCTGTGAACGGCTTGGGCATGAAGGACGCCCACTTGTCCTGGCTCAGCGCGACCTCGCGGACGACCGTGCGGAACGTCATGATGTTGTCGGCCGTCGAGAGGGCGTCGGCGTAGCGGAGGTCGATCTCCTGCTGGCCCGGGCCGCCCTCGTGGTGGCTGAACTCGACCGAGATGCCCATGTTCTCGAGCATCGTGATGACCTCACGGCGGAAGTCCTGGCCACCGCCCTGCGCGGTGTGGTCGAAGTAGCCGCTGTCGTCGACCGGGACCGGGCGGTCGCCCCGGTCGGGCTTGCCCTTGAACAGGTAGAACTCGATCTCGGGGTGGGTGTAGAACGTGAACCCGGCCTCGGCCGCCTTCTGCAGCGTGCGCTTGAGCACGTGACGGGGATCGGCGTAGGACGGTGTGCCGTCGGGCATCAGGATGTCGCAGAACATGCGGGCCGTCGCGGGGGTCTCGCCGCGCCACGGCAGGATCTGGAACGTCGACGGATCAGGCATCGCCAGCATGTCGGACTCGTGGACGCGCGCGAAGCCCTCGATCGCGGAACCGTCGAAGCCGATCCCCTCGGCGAAGGCGCCCTCGAGCTCGGCCGGCGCGATGGCCACCGACTTGAGCGAACCGAGCACATCGGTGAACCACAGACGGACGAATCGAACGTCCCGCTCCTCGAGTGCGCGCAGCACGAAGTCTTCCTGTTTTCCCATGGCGCAAGTGTCCCATGGGAATTGTTACGGGACTGTTTCGTGAGACGGCGTGGCCGTGACCATCCTGCGACGGCCTCGGCCCGATGGCTGCGCACCGTCCGCCACACCTAGGCTGAACCCATGCCCCAGCTGCGTCTCGCTCTTGCCCAGGTCAACGCCACGGTGGGAGACCTGCCCGGCAACGCCGATCTCGTCGTCGAGCAGTGCAAGGACGCCGTCGCGCAGGACGTCCACCTCGTGGTGTTCCCCGAGATGATGCTGACCGGCTACCCCATCGAGGACCTCGCGATGCGCCTGTCGTTGATCAAGGCGTCGCAGGCCGCGATCGAGGCCCTCGCGACGCGCCTGCAGGACGAGGGCTGCGGCGACCTCGTGGCCGTCGTCGGCTACCTCGACCAGGCGGAGGGACTGCCCGAGGGTCTCGGCATCCCCAAGAACGCACCGACCAACTGCGTGGCCGTCATCCACGGCGGCAAGGTCGTCGCCCGTCAGGCCAAGCACCACCTCTGGAACTACGGCGTCGGCGACGAGATCCGCAACTTCGTCCCGGGCCACACGATCAACGTCGTGCAGGTCGGCGGCATCGACGTGGCGCTCGCGATCTGCGAGGACCTCTGGCGTGACGGGCCGTCGGCCGCCGCGAAGGCCGCCGAGGCCGCACTCCTCGTCGTCCCCAACGGGTCGCCGTACGAGGCCGACAAGGACGACGTCCGCCTCGAGCTGTGCTCGCGTCGTGCGGCGGAGGGCGACTGCGTGCTGGCGTACGTCAACCTGGTCGGCGGCCAGGACGAGCTGGTCTTCGACGGCGACTCGATCGTCGTCGACCAGACGGGCACCGTGCTGGGACGTTCGGGCCAGTTCGCGCCGGAGCTGCTGGTCGTCGACCTCGACCTGCCGGCCGCGACCCCGTCCATGCCCGACGCGGACGAGCGTTTCGGCGGCCTCGCGATCAAGCGCACCATCATCTCGTCCGAGCCGTTCGCGGCGTACGAGCCGCTGCCGACCGTCCAGAAAGAGCGGATGCCGCGGCATGAGGAGATCTGGACCGCCCTGGTCACCGGCCTGCGCGACTACGTGCAGAAGAACGGCTTCTCGTCGGTGCTGTTCGGCATGTCCGGCGGCATCGACTCGACCCTCGTCGCCGCCATCGCGGTGGACGCGCTCGGGCCCGACAAGGTGTTCGGGGTCTCCAACCCCAGTGCGTGGTCGACCGAGCACTCCAGGTCCGACGCAGCGGAGCAGGCTCGCCGGACGGGCCTGACCCTCCAGACGGTGCCGATCGCGCCGATCTTCGACTCGTACCAGGAGTCGCTGCACCTCGACGGTCTCGCCGAGGAGAACCTGCAGGCCCGCATCCGCGCCGTCATCTGGATGGGGCTGTCCAACCAGCACGGTCACCTGGTGCTCGCGTGCGGCAACAAGTCCGAGCTGGCGACCGGCTACTCGACGATCTACGGCGACGCGGTCGGCGGCTACGCCCCGATCAAGGACGTCCCCAAGACCCTCGTGTGGGAGCTCGCCACGTGGCGCAACGCCTACGCGGCCGAACGAGGCGAGACTCCCCCGATCCCCGAGGACACGATCAGCAAGCCGCCGTCGGCCGAGCTGCGTCCCGGCCAGCTCGACTCCGACTCGCTGCCTCCGTACGACCAGCTCGACGCCGTCCTCGACGCGTACGTCGAGCGCGATCTCGGCTCGGCCGCCGTCATCGCCGAGGGGCACGATCCCGCGCTGGTCGAGCGGGTCATCACGCTGGTCGACCGGGCCGAGTACAAGCGCCGCCAGTACCCGCCGGGACCGAAGGTGTCCCGTCGCAACTTCGGCCGCGACCGCCGCGTCCCGATCACGCACCGGTGGCGCGAGAAGCTCTGAACGGCCGGGGCGGTGGCTGAGACACCTGTCGAGCCGGGTCGGTCCCGACGCCGGTGCTCCACACACCTGTCCGGCGTCGGACAGGTGTGTCAGACACCGCCCCCATCCGGTCGGACCTCGGACCGGCGTCCTCGGTGACCCGCTATGAATTCCTTCACAGTTCGTGGCTCCCGCCGCTGCATCTGGCACGCTGGAGACATCCGTGGACTCCGCCAGGAGCTGCGAGACGAACAGGAGAACCATCATGGCTGACGCCACCCCCGAAGAGACCGCGCCCTACGGCACCGGACCAGCAGCAACGACACCACCGGGCACGCCGACAGCCCGCAAGCGCATCCGCACCCACACCCTCCAGCAGCTGAAGGATCGTGGCGAGAAGTGGACGATGCTGACGGCGTACGACCAGTACACCGCGGCGACGTTCGACGAGGCCGGGGTCGAGGTGCTGCTGGTCGGCGACTCGGCGTCCAACAACGTCTACGGCAACGAGTCGTCGCTGCCCGTCACGGTCGACGAGCTCATCCCGCTCGTCCGCGCCGTCTCACGGTCCGCGAAGCACGCGCTGGTGCTGGCCGACCTGCCGTTCGGGTCGTACCAGGGCTCGCCCGAGCAGGCCTTCCACACCGCCGTGCGGTTCATGAAGGAGGCCGGCGCCCACGCCGTCAAGCTCGAGGGTGGGCTGGCGATGGTGCCGCAGGTCAAGCTGCTCACCGACGCCGGCATCCCGGTCTGCGCGCACATCGGCTTCACCCCGCAGGCCGAGCACAACCTCGGCGGCTATCGCGTGCAGGGACGGGGGGACGGCGCCGCGCGTCTGGTCGAGGAGGCCAAGGCTCTCGAGGCTGCCGGCGCGTTCGCCATCGTGATGGAGATGGTGCCCGCCCCGGCCGCCGCCGAGGTCACGAAGGCGCTGCACATCCCGACCGTCGGCATCGGCGCCGGCATCGACTGTGACGCGCAGGTGCTCGTCTGGCAGGACATGCTGGGCCTCAACACTGGCAAGGCGCCGCGCTTCGTCAAGCGCTACGCCGATCTGCACTCGGTGATGCTCGACGCCACTCGCGCGTACGTCGACGACGTCAAGGGCGGGGCGTTCCCTGCCGCGGAGCACAGCTTCGCGGAGTGACTCAGGCGCTCCAGCCGCCGAGGCCGACGCCGGCCGTCGTGACGAGCGCCAGCAGGGCCAGACCCGCCAAGGGCACGAACGTGCACGCCACCGGGCGGGTCTGGGCCCACCGCGCCACCCACACGACGACCGGGACCAGCACCAGCACGTGCAGGACGACACCCCACCAGGGTGAGTAGATCGCCGTGGAGATGGCGAGCCACAGGAGCACGACCAGCCCGACCACGGCGATCCACGGGCCCGAGCGCTCGAGGACGAGCCCGCCGCTGCGCCGGCGTCGGCGCCTCATTCCTTGTCTGGCTCGGGGCTCTTCGCGTCGTCGTTCCAGTCGGGGTCGTTGTCCCACGACTTGGTGCGCTCGGCCGCGATCTCGAGCGCGTGCGAGGCCTCCTCGGCGGTGTCGTACGGACCCAGCCGGTCGGCCGCCCGGCAACCCTCTTCGCCCTCGACGGTGTGGTGCTTGGTGCAGTAGTAGAATTTGCCCTCGGACATGTGGTCACCCTTTCGGAGTCGACTCCGTCCACGCTATCGGGTGCTGGCGCTCGCGCGTCCCACGGCGTATCGGAAGTGGTTGAGCAGGCGGTACCCACCGGCGGGCGTCCGGAACCGTTCAGCCGCAGCGACGACCACCTCGCCGATCGACGCCGTGGTCGCCTCGTCCTCCCCGAGCAGCACGGCCCGGACGAGCGTGGCGTCGTCCGGCGCGCTCCACGGCACCGCCACGATGCCGCTCTCCACGACCTCCAGACCGCCACGCCGGAACAGCCGCTCGTGCCCCCCGTCGAGCCGGACCTCGCCGTCGGGACGTGGCTCGTCACCCGCGTCGAGGGTCACCGCCCGTTCGATGGTGTCGAGGTCGTTGCGCGAGGCTTCCGCCCAGTTGACGACTGCCACGGTGCCCTGCGGAGCCGTGACCCTGACGAGCTCGGCGAAGGCATCGTCCGGGTCGTCGACGAGCTCGAGGACGTTGACCGCGACCACGAGGTCGAAGATGTCGTCGGACCACGGCAGCGCCTCGGCGCTGCCGATCCGGACGTCCGCCGCCGGCACGAGCGACTGTGCGCGGGCAACCATCCCCTCCGCCGCATCGATGCCGGCCGTCACCATGCCCAGGCCGTCGAGGTGCGCGAGCAGCTCACCGGAGCCGCACCCCACGTCGAGCACCCAGTCACCCGCCGCGACGGCAGCCGCCCGCAGCACGGGCGTCCACGCCGGCGCGGCCGACCCGGCCCACAGCTCGGCCCACCCGTCGGCGACCTCGGACCACGGATCCTCGTCAGCACCGTCCACGCGCCCACGCTACCGACCGGCTGTGCCGGCCGGCCCGTAAACTCGTGCGGTGACCGTCCTGACTGCCGGCCGGGTGTCCCCCGAGCGCGCCGTGCCCCACTTCATCGACCGCCCCGAGTACGTCGGACAGGCGGGTCCCCTGCCCTACCGAGGCCCGCTCGTGCGCGACGCCGAGACGATCGCCGCGATGCGGATCGCCGGACGGATCGCCGCCCAGGCGCTCGACGCCGTCGAGGCCGCGATCGCACCCGGCGTGACGACCGACGAGCTCGACCGGGTCGGCCACGACTTCATCGTCGGTCAGGGCGCCTACCCGTCGACCCTCGGCTACCGGGGCTACCCGAAGTCACTGTGCAGCAGCGTCAACGAGGTGATCTGCCACGGCATCCCCGACGACCGCCCGCTCGCCGACGGCGACATCGTCAACATCGACATCACCGCCTACATCGACGGCGTGCACGGCGACACCAACAAGACGTACCTCGTCGGCGACGTCGACCAGGAGTCACGCCTGCTGGTCGAGCGCACGCACGAGGCGACGATGCGAGCCATCCGGGCGGTCAGGCCCGGCCGAGAGATCAACGTCATCGGCCGCGTCATCGAGACGTACGCCAAGCGTTTCGGCTACGGCGTCGTGCGTGACTTCACGGGGCACGGCGTCGGCCCGGCGTTCCACGACGGGCTCATCATCCCGCACTACGACGACCCGTCGTACGACACGGTCATCCAGCCGGGCATGACCTTCACGATCGAGCCCATGCTGACGCTGGGCTCGATCGAGTGGGACATGTGGGACGACGGCTGGACCGCCACGACGCAGGATGCGTCGCGGACGGCCCAGTTCGAGCACACCCTCCTCGTCACGAAGGACGGCGCGGAGATCCTGACCCTCGCCGGCTGAGCGTCACGGGATGTAGTTGAACTCGTCCGGGTTCGGGCCGGTGCGCTCGTCCTTGTTGAGCGCGCTGATGAATCCGAGCTCTTGGTCCGACAGCTCGAAGTCGAAGAGATCGAAGTTCTCCTCGACGCGGCTGCGGGTCACCGACTTCGGGAACACGATGTCGCCCCGCTGGATGTGCCAGCGCAGCACGACCTGGGCGGGCGTCTTGTCGTGGTCCTTGGCGATGCCCGTGATGGCCTGGTTGTCGAGGACGAGTCCCTTCGCGATGGGTGACCACGCCTCCGTCGCCACGCCGTGCTCGGCGTTGACCGCGCGGACGTCGTCCTGCGTGAGGAACGGGTGCACCTCGATCTGGTTGACGGCGGGGACGATCTCGCCCTCCTGGACGACCCGGCGCAGGTGGGTCGGCTGGAAGTTCGACACACCGATCGATCGTGCACGGCCGTCGCGGTAGACCTCCTCCAGCGCCTTCCAGGTCTCGACGAAGTCGACGTCGATGCCGGGCAGCGGCCAGTGGATCAAGAACAGGTCGATGCGGTCGAGTCCCAACGAGTCGAGGGTGAGCTCGAACGCCGCGATGGCGTCGTCATGGGCGTGGAAGCCGTTGTTGAGCTTGCTCGTCACGAAGATCTCGTCACGATCGATGCCCGACTCGCGGATGGCCTCGCCGACGCCCTTCTCGTTGCCGTACATCTGGGCGGTGTCGATGTGGCGGTAGCCGACCTCGAGGGCGGCGAGCGTCGCGTCCTTCGTCTCGGAGGGATCGATCTGGAAGACCCCGAAGCCGAGCTGGGGGATCTCGACACCGTTGTTGAGGGCGATGGTGGGCACTGACATGGATGCTCCTGACGTGGACGTCTGGTGGGGTGGCCTCGCCTCGCAAGAGGGGCCGTTGAGGGACGTACCCACCATCCGGTGGGATGAAACCGGCCGGGGCCTAACCACGGGCCACCCGCGTCGTTACAGGAGTGGGGGCTTGGGTGCGAGGGAGAGATGACATGACCACCGTGACGCTCGTGATGCAGATGAGCAGCGACGACGCGCTGGCCACGGTCGTGACCGCGCTGCACGCCATGCCCGACGTCAGCCTCGGGGCTCCGGGCTGGACCACCCACCGTCAGCTCGTCATCACGATCAGCACCGTCGACCCCGACACGGTCGACATCGTGCGCGAGATCATCTGGCAGTTCGACCCGCTGGCGATGCAGCACTCGGTGGACCTCTACGACGCCAGCTGATGTGGTCGGGGGCGAATGAGCCGGCCTGTAAGCCGGATCCTGTCGGGCACTGAGCTGAGTCAGGGCCCGGGCGACCATCCATCTGGGACGCCCATTGCTGGACGCCTCGTGCAACCTACCCGCTGACATCGGACGAGCAGCCCGTCAGCGCAGGCCCCTCCGTCGAGACGGACGGACCCTCTTGGTCTTGCTCCCGGTGGGGTTTACCTAGCCGCTCCGGTCACCCGGAACGCTGGTGAGCTCTTACCTCACCGTTTCACCCTTACCCGCACCCTCGCCGTCTCCGACGAGGGCCGCTGGCGGTCTGATTTCTGTGGCACTGTCCCGCACGTCGCCGTGGGTGGCCGTTAGCCACCACCGTTGCTCTGTGGAGTCCGGACTTTCCTCGACACACCCGTACGGGGTGCCGCGGCCGCCCGGCCGACTCATTCGCGTCGCCGATCCTACCCCGCCCGCACGGTCCGGTAGGTTTCGCGCGTGACGCACGACCTCGGATCGCTCGCAGAGATCATCGCCTTCCTCGTGGCGATGATGGTGCTGGCTCGTTCCTGCGCCGACGAGGGACTCTTCGAGGCGCTCGGCCAGCGGGTCGCGCGGCTCGCGGCGGGGTCGAGCAGTCGCCTGCTGGCGTACGCCGTGGTGGTCGCCGCTCTCGTCACCGCCGTGCTGAGCCTGGACGCGACCGTCGTCCTGCTGACGCCCGTGCTGATCGCCGCATCGGCACGGCGGGCGTACGCCTACGCCTCGGTCCGGCTCGCCAACTCGGCCTCGACGCTGCTCCCGGTGTCGAACCTCACCAACCTGCTGGTCTTCGGGTCGACCGGACTGACGTTCATCGGGTTCACCTGGGCGATGCTGCCGGTGTGGCTCGTCGCCATCGCCGCCGAGTACGTGGTCCTGCGACGCTGGTTCGCATCGGAGCTGCGCGAGCCGTCCGACGTGCCGCTCGAGGTCGGTCCCGTCCCCCTGGTCCCGGTCGTCGTCGTGGTGGCGGTTTTGGTGGCCCTCGCGAGCGGCTCGACGCCGTGGATCCCGGCGACCGCCGGCGCGGTCGTCGTCGCGGCGCACGCGCTGGTGCGCCGCACGTCGACCTGGCGCGGCCTCCTCGTCGCAGCGAACCTCCCGTTGTCGGGCTTCATCCTCGCGTGGGCGTTCGCGGTCGACCAGATCGCATCGACGAGCCTCGGCGATCGCGTGGGCGACGCCCTCCCGTCCGGCGACGGGTTGTGGTCACTGCTGGCCGTCGCGCTGATCGCCATGGTCGCGGCCAACCTGATCAACAACCTTCCGGCGACGCTCCTGCTGCTCCCGGCGGCGGCCGCTGCCGGGCCGGCGGCCGTCCTGGCGCTGCTGATCGGCGTCAACATCGGCGCGAACCTCACCGTGATCGGCTCCGTCGCCAACCTGCTGTGGCGTCAGTCCGGCGGCCGCGCGGTGTCGACGCTGCGCGAGTTCCACCTCCTCGGCATCGCCACGACGCCACCACTGGTCGTGCTCTGCACCGTGGTGCTGTGGGCGTGGACATCCCTCATCTGGTGATGGTCGGCACGGATAGGGTCGTGCCGTGCTGATCCTCCTTCCCCCGTCCGAGGGCAAGACCAGACCCACGACGGGAGCACCGCTCGATCTCGACGCGTTGTCGTTCCAGAGCCTGACGCCGGTGCGCGAGCTGCTGCTGCGCACCCTCGTCAAGCTCTCGCACGGCAACCCGCGACGGGCGGCCGAGGTGCTCGGTCTCGGGCCCACCCAGGCCGGTGCCATCGCGGTCAACGCGGTCCTGAGGGACGAGCCGGCTGCACGCGCCGACCAGATCTACACGGGTGTCCTGTTCTCCGCACTCGACCTGCCGTCGCTCGACGACGCCTCGCGTCAGCGGGCCGACGAGTCGCTGGCCGTCGCGAGCGCGCTGTTCGGTCTCGTCCGACCCGGCGACCGCATCCCTGCCTACCGTCTCTCGGGCAACGTGACACTGCCCCGTCTGGGCACCGTCGCGGGGCGGTGGCGTGTCCCGCTCCCCCGTGTCATGGCCGAGGCGACCGGCGACGGCCTGCTGGTCGACCTGCGGTCGGGCACCTACACGGCGCTCGGCAAGCCACCCGCTGCACTCGACGACCGCACGGCCACGATGCGCGTGCTGCACGAGCACGACGGCCGGCGCAAGGTCGTGAGCCACTTCAACAAGGCCACCAAGGGTCGCATCGTCCGCGGGCTGCTCGAGTCGGGCGCCGACCCGCGCACGATCGACGAGCTGCAGTCGGTGCTGGGCGACCTTGGGTGGACGGTCGAGCGTGCCGGCACCCGCCTGGACGTCGTCGTGGCCGAGGTCGCCCTGACCTGACGCGTCAGGGGACGATGTTGAAGTTCCGCAACGACGCCGGACCGTCGGGCCACCAGGCGATCGTCGTGATCGACGCCGGCGACAGCTCCATCTTGTAGATGACGTCCATCGGCGCCCCGAGCGCGAGCCTGACGAGCATCTTGATCGGTGTCACGTGGCTCACGACCAGGACGGTCCGGCCCGCGTACGTGCGCAGCAGTCGGTCGCGCGCCGCGGTCACCCGCTCGTAGACCGCGTCGAACGTCTCACCGCCCGGGGGCGCGATCGCGCTGGACCCCAGCCACGCCGTCAGCTCCTCGCCCCAGCGCTCCTGGATCTCGGCGAACGTGTAGCCGTCCCAGTCGCCGAACGACGTCTCGATGACGCCGTCCTCGATCTCGACGGGCAGCCCCAGCACCTCGGCCGCGGCGGCCGCCGTCTCGCGGGTGCGACGCATCGGCGAGGCGACGATCGCGTCGATGCCGCCGCGGTCCGCGAGCCACTGTGCGGCCCGGTGGGCCTGCTCCTGACCGCTCTCGGCCAGCTCCGGATCGTTGCTGCCACTGCCGCTGAACACCTTGCGTTCGGTCGACGCGGTCGCACCGTGCCTGAGCAGCACCAGCGTCGTCGCGTCGCCGGCCGAGCCACCGGCCCACCCGGTGGCCGCGGGCCTCGCACCGGTCACGACCCCTGTGCCGCCGTCGCGCTCGCTGTCGAGCGCCGCGTTCGCGAGGGCGTCCGCGTCCTTGTTGCGCTCGCGGGGCACCCACGTCCACACCGTGCCCGGCGGGACGAGCTCCTGCGCCCGGGCCGCCAGCGGCCTCATGTCGGGATGCTTGATCTTCCAGCGTCCGGCCATCTGCTCGACGACGAGCTTGGAGTCCATGCGCACCTCGAGCCGGGCGTCCGGCGTGTGCTCGCGAAACAGCTCCAGGCCGGCGATCAGCCCGCTGTACTCGGCGACGTTGTTGGTCGCCACGCCGATCGTCCTGCCGCGCTGCGCGATGACCTGGCCGGTGTCGGCGTCACGGATCAACGCGCCGTACGACGCAGGCCCCGGGTTGCCGCGTGAGCCGCCGTCGGCCTCGATGATGACCCGAGAGGTCACAGGCCTGACTCGGGCGTGCGGATGAGGATGCGGCTGCACTCGGGGCACCGCAGCACCTCGTCCTCGGGCAGCGCGGCGAGCTCACGCAGATCGGCCCCGTTGATCTCGAGGCGGCACCCCTCGCAGCGGCGGGCCCGGAGCGCGGCCGCGCCGACGCCGTACTGGCTGCGGATCTTGTCGTAGAGCGTGATCAGGTCGGGCGGCACACCACCGGCGGCGGATCCGCGCTCGGCCTGCGCGTCGGCGGCCTGCTGGTCGAGGACCACGATCGCCGCGTCGCGGGCAGCCGTCAGCTCGTCGAGCTGCACGCGGATGGCGTCGAGATCGCCCTGCACGTTGGTGAGCCGCGCCTGCGCCTCCTCGAGCTTCTCCATGATCTCGAGCTCGTCGTCCTCGAGACTGGCGATGCGGCGCTCCAGCGCGACCAGCTCGTGCTGCAGGTTCGCCAGGTCCTTCGGGTTGCTCACGGCGCCCGAGCCGAGGCGCTCCTCGTCGCGGGTGCGGCGGGTCTTGACCTGCTCGACCTCGGCGTCGGCCTTCTTCTGCTCACGGGTCAGGTCGGAGACCGCGGTGTCGTGCTCGATGCGCTGGCCGTCGAGCTCCTTGGCGCGCGCCTCCAGCTCGGCGATCTGGGCGAGCTCGGGCAGGGTGTTCTTGCGGTGCTGGAGCTGGGCCAGGAGCGAGTCCTGGGTCTGCAGCTCGAGCAGGGCCGCCTGGGCGGTGGGATCGGCTTTCACAGTGACACCGTACCCGGCAGGTGTGCGGTCCAGGGATCCGTCACGATCGTCGAGATCCTCGTCTCGATCGCAGGCATCCTGGCCGTCAGCTCGCGCTGCGCCACGGGCAACCACGTCCACTCCGCCGCCCAGTGCGGGACGTCGATCACGGCGCAGGCGTCCGGCCGCTCGAGGTGCTCGCTGACAGGGTGGTGGCGCAGGTCGGAGGTCACGTAGACGTCCGCGCCCTCCGCCTGTGCGGTGGCGAGCAGGAAGTCGCCCGAGCCCCCGCACAGCGCCACGGTCTCGATGATGCGGTCGGCGTCGCCGGCGACCCGGACGGCACTGTGGTGCGCGGGCAGCCGCTCGGCGACGTGCTGTGCGAACTGCGCGAGCGACACCGGACGGTCGAGCGTCCCGATGCGGCCGCTGCCGCGGGCGGGGTCGTCGTCCGGCTCGAGCGGACGGACGTCGTGCACACCGAGCGCGAACGCCATCGACTCCGAGACGCCGAGGCTCGGACTGTCGGCGTTGGTGTGGCAGGTGTGCAGTGCGACGCCCTGGCTGATCAGGTCGTGGACGACGCGCCCCTTGGGCGAGCCCGCAGCGACCGACGTGACCCCCTTGAGCCACAGCGGGTGGTGGACGACGACGAGATCGGCACCCCACGCGACCGCCTCGTCGACGACCGCCTGCACGGGGTCGACGGCGAACAGCACCTTCGACACCGCAGCCGCGGGGTCGCCGACGACCGTCCCGACCGCGTCCCAGTCATCGGCCCACCGCGGGTCGTAGAGATCGTCGAGGACCGCGACGACGTCACGCAGGGTGGCCATCAGGTCGGACGGGTGTCGGGCGTGCGCCGGCCCGTCAGCGACGGATCGCGCTCGACGACGTCGCCGAGCGCCTCGTCGATCGCCGACATGACGTCGTCGCCGAGCACGACGCCCGAGGCCTTGACGTTGTCCGTGACCTGCTCGGGCCGCGAGGCACCGATGATCGCCGCTGACACGTTGGAGTTGCGGAGCACCCAGGCGACCGCGAGCTGCGCCAGCGTCAGGTCGGACGCCGCCGCGATCGGCTCGAGCCGCGCCACGGCCTCCAGCACGTCGTCGCGCAGCCACCGGCTGATGTCCTTCGAGCCGCCCTTCTCGTCGGTGGCCCGCGAGCCCGCCGGCGCCGGCTGACCCGGCTTGTACTTGCCCGTGAGCACGCCCTGCGCGACCGGCGACCAGACGATCTGGCCGAGTCCGAGCTCCTCGCTCGTCGGGACCACCTCCTGCTCGATGACCCGCCAGAGCATCGAGTACTCCGGCTGGCTCGAGATCAGCGAGAAGCCGAGCTGGTGCGCGAGCGCCTGGCCCTCGCGGATCTGGTCGGCGGTCCACTCCGAGACACCGATGTAGAGGGCCTTGCCCGAGCGCACGACGTCGGCGAAGGCCTGCATCGTCTCCTCGAGCGGCGTCTCGACGTCGAAGCGGTGGGCCTGGTACAGGTCGACGTAGTCGGTCTGCAGGCGCGTCAGGGAGCCGTTGATCGACTCCATGATGTGCTTGCGCGACAGACCGGAGTCGTTGGGGCCCTTCGGTCCTGTCGCCCAGTAGACCTTCGTGAAGATCTCGAGCGACTCGCGGCGCTGGCCCTCGAGGGCTCGCCCCAGCACCGACTCGGCGCTGGTGTTGGCGTAGACGTCGGCGGTGTCGAAGGTCGTGATGCCCTCGTCGAGCGCCTGACGCACGCAGGCCGTCGCGGCGTCCTCCTCGACCTGCGATCCGTGGGTCAGCCAGTTCCCGTACGCGATCTCCGAGATCTTCAGACCGCTGTTGCCGAGGTATCGATGCTCCATGCGCCCAACCTACCCACCTCGGCGACGGGCGCTACGCGACCTGCGCCAGCACCAGCGGCAGCACCGATCCGGCACCGTGCCGGCGCAGCTCGCGGGTCGCGACCGTGAGGGTCCAGCGGCTGTCGACGCGGTCGTCGATCAGCAGCACCGGCTTGCCGGCGAGGGACTGCAGGCCGGCCGCCATCTCGGTGCCCACCGCGAGCTGCCCCCACACGTCGGCCAGCCGGTAGGCGCTGTTGCCGCCCGGCCCGCTGCGCGCCCCCTCGCCGACCAGGTCGAGCGTGCCGAGGTCGTGCAGTCGTCCGATGCGGGCGATGCCCCGTGCCAGCGAGTCGACCAGCTGCGGACGCGACCGCGACGGGATGCTGACGACCGCCGCCGGACGCTCGGCCCATCCCCAGTCCTTGAGCACCCGCACGCACGCCCCGAGCAGCTCGTCGGTGACCGGGCCGTCGGGCGCACCGGCAGCGAACAGCTCGCGCAGCACGCCGCCCCAGCCGAGGTCGGTCAGGCGGGCGACCGCCCGTCCGCTCTCGGCTCGGTCGTCGACCGCGATCTTGCCCTTGGCCTCGACCCCCAGCCGTTCGGCGCCGGTGGGCCACTGCGCCCGCGGCTCGATCTCGACCCCGACCTTGTCGAGCGTGCCGGACGCCACCTCGGTCGCCCCCGCATCGACCCCGGTCGGGAACCACGCGCCGGCGCAGTTGTCACACCGTCCGCACGGCGACGCCGTCGCGTCGTCGAGGTCGCGCTGCAGCATCTCCATGCGACAGGTCGAGTCGTGCTCGTAGGTCAGCATCGACTGCTGCTCGGCGGCACGCGCCTGGGCGATGCGCTCGTAGCGCTCGCGGTCGTACACCCACGGGACGCCGGTCGAGACCCAGCCGCCCTGCACCCGTCGCACCGCCCCGTCGACGTCGAGCACCTTGAGCAGCAGCTCGAGCGGGGTGCGGCGCAGGTTGACCCGCGCCTCGAGCGCCGGCGTGGACAACGGCTCGTCGCCCAGCTCGCCGATGACGGCCGCCGCGCGCTCCTCGCTGGGCATCGACGACGTCGCGAAGTACGTCCAGATGTCGCGGTCCTCGCGCCCCGGCAACAGGAGCACATCGGCGTTGTCGGTGGCACGTCCGGCACGGCCGACCTGCTGGTAGTACGCCACCGGCGACGACGGCGCGCCGAGGTGGATGACGAAGCCGAGGTCGGGCTTGTCGAAGCCCATGCCGAGCGCGCTGGTCGCCACGAGCGCCTTGAGCTCGTTGTCCTTGAGCTGCCCCTCGAGCTGCTCGCGCTCCTCAGGATCGGTGCGCCCCGTGTAGGCGCGCACCGCGTGCCCGCCCTCACGCAGCAGGCGGGCGGTGTCCTCGGCGGCCGACACCGTGAGGGCGTAGATGATGCCGCTGCCCGGCAGCTCGGCCAGGTGGCTCAGCAACCAGCCCAGCCGGTCACGAGCACCCGGCAGCTCGAGCACGCCGAGGCGCAGCGACGTCCGGGCCAGCGATCCGCGGATCGTCAGGACGTCGCCGGCCGCGCCGAGCTGCTCGGCGACGTCGGTGACCACGCGCGCATTGGCCGTCGCGGTCGTGGCCAGCACCGGCAGGTCGGGCGGGAGCTGCGCGATGAGCTCGGCGAGGCGGCGGTAGTCGGGCCGGAAGTCGTGGCCCCAGTCAGAGATGCAGTGCGCCTCGTCGACCACCAGCATGCCCATGCGCTCGACCAGCGCCGGCAGCTGCTCGTCGCGGAACTGCGGGTTGTTGAGCCGCTCGGGCGAGACCAGCAGGATGTCGACCTCGTCGGCGGCGAGCCTGGCCCGCGTCTCGTCCCACTCGTGCGGATTGGCCGAGTTGATCGCGACCGCCCGGACGCCCGCCCTGGCAGCGGCGGCGACCTGGTCGCGCATGAGTGCCAGCAGCGGCGAGACCAGCAGGGTCGGGCCGGCGCCCCGCTGACGCAGCAGCAGGGTCGAGATGAAGTAGACCGCCGACTTGCCCCAACCGGTGCGCTGCACGACGAGCGCGCGCCGGTGGCCGTCGACCAGCGCCTCGATCGCCTCGAGCTGGCCGTCGTGGAAGATCGCGTCGTCCCGGCCGGTCAGCCGGCGGAGGGCGGTCGTCGCGTCGGACTCGGTGCTCGTCGTCGAAGGCATACAGGCATCGTGTCAGGCGCCACCGACGTGGACCTCGTTCGTGTCCACCGACCCGATGACGGCGGTGCCGTCCGTCTCGTCCGACTCCGCCACTCGGGTCGTGAGAGCGGCACGCTCGAGGGCCTCGACCGTCAGGACGGACTGACGCCGGCTCGTCTCGATCAGCACGTGGCCGTTCGGCGAGAGCCACTGCCCCACGCCGGCCGCGATCCGCCGGTGGATCGCGATGCCGTCCGCTCCCCCGTCGAGCGCGACCCGTGGCTCGTGGTCGCGCGCCTCGGGCGGCATGAGCGCGATGGCCCCGGTCGGGACGTAGGGGGCGTTCACCACCAGCACGTCGACGGCGCCGCGCAGGCCGTCGGGCAGGGCATCGAACAGGTCGCCCTCGAACACCCGGCCGCCGATCGGCTCGACGTTCTCGCGGGCACACCGGACGGCGGCGGGCTCGATGTCGCTGGCGTGGAGGTCGATGCCCGGCTGCCGGGCGTGCAGGGCCACCCCGACGGCGCCCGTCCCGCAGCACAGGTCGACGACGACCGAGCCGGGCCTCAGCAGCGGCGCCGCCTCCTCGACGAGGATGCCGGTCCGCGTGCGGGGGACGAACACCCCCGGCGCGACCACGATCCGCAGGCCGCAGAACTCCGCCCACCCGACGACGACCTCGAGCGGCTCGCCGGCAACCCGGCGACGGACCATCGCCTCGAGCTCGTCCCCCGAGGTCGCCGTCTCCCCGAGCACCCGCGCCTCGTCCTCGGCGAAGACGCTGCCGCCGGCGCGCAGGCGCGCGACCACGTCGTCGGGCCCAGGCATCATCCCGTCATCCCATCACGCCGTGACCCGGTCTCGACGGTTCGGCCCCGACGTCGATCAGGCGCGCGTCGCCGTCCAGGCGGAGACGAGCTCGGCGGTGTTGGCCGCGACCCCGCGGGTCGTGTCGAGGTCGAGGTCGTACGACCTGAAGCCGTGCACCGTCTCGACGTCGCGGCGCGCGTCGCCCGCGGTCCGGTTGCCCCGCTCGCGCTCGCGGCGCTCCAGCTCCTCGACCGGCGCGTGCAGGCCGACCCAGAAGACGTCCAGCCCGTCCACCTCCTGCTCCAGACGCGCGACCTCGGACGCGTCCTCGAGGATGAGCTCGCTGATGACGTCGACGTCCGACAGCGCGAAGGCCTTCAGGCTGCGGAAGAAGCCATCGACGATCCGTGGACGGAACGACGTCCACTCCCGTACTCGACCTTCTTGGTCGCGCGGGAGCAGGTCGCCGAAGAAGTACGTGTCGAGCGTCTGGAACAGGAACGCTCGGGGAAGCTGCACCTGAGCGGCGCGGCAGAGCGTGCTCTTGCCCGAGCTCGAGGGGCCGTTGACCACGATGATGCTGCCCGGCACCGCCACTCCGTCCTCCGAGGGAAAGCAGGAACGATACCGCGCAGCGACCTCAGATCACCGCCATCCCGAGCCAGGCCGCCAGAGCGGCGCCGACGAGCGGGCCCACGATCGGGACCCACGCGTACGCCCAGTCGGGGTCGGCCTTGCCGGGGATCGGCAGGAACCAGTACGCGATGCGCGGCCCGAGGTCACGCGCCGGGTTGATCGCGTACCCCGTGGTGCTGCCCAGCGCGAAGCCGATCGTGATGACCACGAAGGCGACCCCGGCGTAGCCGAGGCCGGCGTTGGCGGCGGGGTTGGTGACGACCCACAGCACGAGCACGAACGTCGCGATCCCCTCCGAGACCGCGTTCCACCTGAGGTCGCGGATGGCAGGACCGGTGCAGAAGATCCCCCGGGTGTTGGCGTTGTCGTCGTGGGCGTCGAACAGGAGCTTGAAGACGGCCCACGACAGGCTCGCGCCGATGATCGCGCCGACGAGCTGGCCGGCCACGTAGAACGGGACGTCGCCCCACGGCGTGGTCCCGTTGATGGCCAGTGCGAGCGTGACCGCGGGGTTGATGTGCGCCCCCGAGGGCGCTGCCACGCTCGCCCCGGCGAAGACCGCGAAGCCCCAGCCGAGCACGATCACGACCCAGCCGGCACCCATCGGACGCGCCAGCGCGTCCTTGAGCGTGACGCTGGCGACCGATCCCGTGCCGAGCAGGATGAGCACCCCGGTGCCGAGCAGCTCCCAGGTGAAGATGTCGAAGTTGGACACGCAGGTCTCCTGACCCTCGGTTGATGTGACGCCCGACACAGTAGGTCGATTCACCCGCCCCGCCCCCGCCGCGCGGGGCGGGCTGTCCGAGGTCCGTGCCCCGGGTCAGAGCCGCAGCGCCGGCACCTGTCCCACGGGTCAGGTACGGACCTCACCCCCGGGTGAGGACCCGGCCGGACACCTGCGCCACCGTGTGACGCGGCCCACATCCGGCGTAGGGTCGCACCAGCCGCGCCCCGCGGCACCCCGACGAGAGGACACCCCGATGCCGCGTATCTCACTCGATCAGGCCGACGCCGTCATCGCCGCGGCCCGCGCCAAGGCCGTCGAGATCGGCCAGCCCATGAACATCGCCGTCGTCGACGACGGCGGGCACCTGGTGGCGTTCGCCCGCATGGACGGAGCGATCAAGGCCAGCATCGACATCGCGACCCGCAAGGCGCGCACGTCGATCCTGATGAACCTGCCCACCGGTGCGCTCTCGGACATCACCCAGCCCGGGGCCGAGCTCTGGGGCCTGGAGGCCACGGCCGGCGGCCTGGTCACGTTCGGGGGCGGGCTGCTGCTGGTGGACGGCGACGAGACCGTCGGCGCCGTCGGGGTCAGCGCCGGTTCGGTCGAGCAGGACGTGTCGGTCGCGGAGGCCGGCGTCACCGCCTTCGACGGCCAGGTCTGATGCGGCCGGTCAGGGGCGAGTCGGCCGGATCCTGACCGGCGGTCGCACGGGTGGCGCCGGGGACCGACGTACGGCGCCGGCAGCGTCGCCGACGACGATCGCGACGAGCTCGGTGCGTGACCGCGCTCCCAGCTTCGCGCGAATGCGGCGCAGGTGGAACTTCACGGTCGACTCCGCGATGAACAACCTCACGGCGATGCTGCGGTTGTCGAGGCCGCGCACCACGAGATCGACGACCTCCTGCTCGCGGAGGCTCAGCACCGGGGTGTCGTCGAGCTGCTCGACCCGCAGGGCCCGCACGACGGCGGCCGCCGACGCCCGGTCGAGGGTCGCCTCCCCGCGGCCGATGCTGCGGACCACCTCGACGATCTCGTCGGCCGAGGCCGTGCGAGCCACCACGGCGTCGACGCCGGCTCGGACCGCGTCCAGCACGTCCCGGTCGTCGAGCCCGTCGTGCAGCAGGAGGACACGAGGCACCTGACCGTCGGCCGACGACGGCCCCGCCGACGCGACGAGGTCGATCGAGTCGAGCACGACGAGCTCGGCCTCGTCGGGCACGACGTCGATCTCGGTCACGTCGGCCAGCAGGTGGAGCAGCCCGTGGCGGACGAGCGCGTCCTCGACTCGCAGCAGCACGCGCAGCGGACGCGGGCGGTGCACCACCAGCCGGCCACGGCCGGCGGACGGATCTGGTCGGCGGTCGATGCCGAGCGGCATGCTCGTCATGCCATCACCTCCTGTCGCGGGTGACCAGACGCTAGCGAGTCGGAGGTTGCACGACGTTACGTGCGCTTCAGAGCTGCTGCAGCCGCCCGACGGGTCGCCGCGCGGCCGGGGCGTCCAGCCCGTACTCGACGCGCAGCCGGCGCACCTCGTTGAGCGCGGCCGACCGCAGCGGGGACGAGACGGGCAGCAGCTCGACCTGTCGCTCCCACAGCTCGAGGTTGTTGCTGCCCCAGCGCGACCCGGTCGCCGACACGAGCAGATCGACGTCGGTGGACCGCAGCAGCGCCGTGACGAGATCGCGCTCCAGCCGGTCGCGATGGCTCACGACGCCGGGCGCGTCCGAGGACGGCAGCAACGCGCCGCGGTAGAGGCGCAGCGCGTCGTGGATGCGACTGGACCGGATGGCCTCCTCCACGTCGAGCCAGTCGGCGCGCACCTCACGACACAGCCGGTAGGGACGCGAGTCGACCAGGTCGGCGCCGAGCAACGCCCGCAACCGGTTGATCTGCGCGCGCATGGTCGACGACTGGACGTCGTCGTCGTAGAGCTCGAGCATCAGCTCCTCGGACGAGACGCCGTCGGGGTTGTCCGCCAGCACCACGACCAGGTCGCTGTGACGCCGGCTCAGCCGCGTCACGTTGCCCTGGTGCTCGAGCTGGCAGTACGGCCGGCCGAGGGCCGTGAGGCCGATGCGGGCATCGGGTGCGACGTCGGTCGACGTGCGGGAGCTGGGTCGCAGCTGCCGGACGGCTGCCAGTCGCCCGAGCTCGGCCTCGGCCATGCGCGCCGCGGAGCGCACCATCGCCAGCGTCTGCGGCATGTCGACGATGTCGCCGCCGGTGACGTCGACGACACCGAGGATGCGCCCGCTGACCGGGTCGTGGATCGGTGCGGCGGAGCACGACCAGTCCTTGTAGGACACCGCGAAGTGCTCGCGCGAGCTGATCTGCACGGGGGCGTCGAGACGCAGGGCGGTGCCGGGCGCGTTGGTGCCGATCAACCCCTCGCCCCAGCGGGTGCCCTCGACGAAGTTGATGCCCTCGGCCCGACGGAGGATGGCCGGGCGGCCGCACACCCAGAGGAGCTGCCCGGCGCGGTCGCCGACCGCCATGACGCAGTCGCAGTCCTCGGCCGCGCGGCCCAGGACGTCGTACAGCAGCGGGAACACCGCCGACAGCGCGTGGCCGGCCCGATACTCGAGCAGCTCGCTGCGCTCGAGCGCGAACGGCGCCTCGGCCCGGTCGGCGTCGATCCCGTCCGCCAGTGCGCGCTCCCACGACTGTGCCACGAGCTCTCTCATCACCATCACCCCTCGCTGACCCCGATCGTCGAAGCATACGACGTAACGCAGACGCAACGTGACGCGTGCCACAGTGACGTCGAAGCCGCAACAGAGGGAGACACGTCATGCCAGAGACCAAGCTGGGTCCGAGCGACTACCCGCTCAGCGTCCATCGACCCGAGCTCCTGCGCACGCCGACCGGCGCCGCGATGGAGGACCTGACGATGGACAAGGTGATGTCCGGAGACGTCACCGCCGAAGACTTCCGCATCACGCCCGACACGCTGCGCATGCAGGGCGAGATCGCGGAGGCGGCGGGTCGCAGACAGCTGGCCGGCAACTTCCGTCGGGCCGCCGAGATGACGGCGATCCCCGACGCGACGGTGCTGCAGATGTACAACGCGCTCCGCCCGAACGCGTCCACGAAGGACGAGCTCATCGCCCTGGCCGACCGCCTCGAGAGCGAGTTCGCCGCCACCCACTCCGCCGCCCTCGTGCGCGAGGCCGCGGACGTCTACGAACGCCGCGAGATCCTCGCGGACCCCGAGCAGTGAGGAACCGGACATGACGATCTCCCCCGAACGCGTGCAGCCGCAGCAGCGCAGGTCGCTGCGCACCGAGGCCCTCGAGGCCCGTCCGGTCAACCTCGACGGCTTCGTCGAGGAATGGCCCGAGAAGGGCATGGTCGCGATGGACAGCCCCTTCGACCCCGCTCCCAGCATCACGGTGCGCGACGGGATCATCGTCGAGATGGACGGCGTCGAGCGCGCGGACTTCGACTTCATCGACCAGTTCATCGCCGACCACGCCCTCGACCCGGCCGTCGCCGAGGACGCGATGCAGCTCGACGCCGTCGAGATCGCGCGCATGGTCGTCGACCCGGGCGTCACCCGTGCGACGGTGATCGACGTGGTCAAGGGCCTGACGCCGGCGAAGATCCTGCAGGTCGCCAACCAGCTCAACATCGTCGAGATCATGATGGGCATGCAGAAGATGCGGGCCCGGCGCACCCCGGCCAACCAGGCCCACTGCACCAGTGCCCGCGACAATCCCCTGCAGGTGGCCTGCGAGGCCGCCGAGGCAGCACTGCGCGGCTTCTCCGAGATCGAGACCACGCTCGGAGTGGTGCGCTACGCACCGCTGGTGGCCATGGCCCAGACCATCGGCGCGCAGGTCGGCAAGGGTGGACCGTTGACGCAGTGCGCCCTCGAGGAGGCCACCGAGCTCGAGCTCGGCATGCGCGGCATCACGGCCTACGCGGAGACGATCTCGGTCTACGGCACCGAGCCGGTGTTCGTCGACGGCGACGACACCCCGTGGTCGAAGGCGTTCCTCGCGTCCGCGTACGCATCGCGTGGCATCAAGATGCGGTTCACCTCGGGCACCGGGTCGGAGGTGCAGATGGGCAATGCGCAGGGCAAGTCGATGCTCTTCCTGGAGATCCGCTGCATCCTCATCGCCAAGGGCGCCGGATCGCAGGGGCTGCAGAACGGGTCGATCTCGTGCATCGGCGTCCCGGGGGCGGTGCCGTCCGGCATCCGCGCGGTCGCTGCGGAGAACCTGATCGCCTCGATGCTCGACCTCGAGTGCGCGTCGGGCAACGACCAGTCGTTCTCGCACTCGCCCATGCGACGCGTGGCACGGCTGCTGCCACAGCTGCTGCCCGGGACGGACTTCGTGTGCTCCGGCTACTCGGCCGTGCCCAACTACGACAACATGTTCGCCGGCTCGAACCTCGACACGGACGACTTCGACGACTTCAACACGATCCAGCGCGACCTGATGGTCGACGGTGGTCTGCAGCACGTCGGCGAGGCCGAGATCCTGGCCGCCCGCCAGCGCGCGGCCGAGGCCCTCCAGGCCGTGTTCGCGCACCTGGACCTCCCGACCATCACCGACGACGAGATCGCCGCCGCCGTGTACGCCAACGGCAGCAACGACCTCATCCCCCGCAACATCCTGGAGGACCTGCGGGGCGCGCAGTCGGTCATGGACCGCAACATCACCGGCCTCGACCTCGTCAAGGCGCTGGAGTCGACCGGCTTCACCGAGATGTCGGCGAACATGCTGTCGATCCTTCGCCAGCGCGTGGCCGGCGACCTGCTCCAGACGTCCGCGATCCTCAAGGACATGGTCCCGCTGTCGGCGGTCAACGACCTGAACGACTACGCCGGACCCGGCACGGGCTACCGCCCGTCGGGCGAGCGGTGGGAGCAGATGAAACGGCTCCGGCACGTCACGAGTGCCGAGAACCCCGAGCAGGAAGTCGGCTGAGGAGGCCACATGTCCATCACCGCGCACGAGTCAGAGCTGTCCGTCACCCTCGACGGGTCCGAACCCGCGGCACGAGGCACCCGACCGGACGAGGTCGTGATCGCCGTCGCACCCGGCTTCGCCGACTTCTTCAGCCGCACGATCGTCGAGGTCACCCACGGCGACGTGCTCCGCCAGGTGCTCGCCGGCATCGAGGAGCAGGGCGTCTCCGCCCGGATCGTGCGGATCCTCCGCACGTCCGACCTCGCGGCCATCGCGCACACCGGCGCCCGCCTGTCGGGCTCGGGCATCGGCATCGGCCTGCTGTCGCGCGGCACGACGATGATCCACCAGCGTGACCTGCCCCGGCTGTCGAGCCTCGAGCTGTTCCCCCAGTCGCCGTTGATGACCTTGGAGACGTTCCGCTCGGTGGGCAGCAACGCTGCCCGGTACGCCAAGGGTGAGTCGCCGGAGCCCGTGCCGACGCTGAACGACCAGATGGCCCGTCCCCGCTGGCAGGCGAAGGCGGCGCTGCTCCACCTCAAGGAGACCGAGCTGATCGTGAAGAACGCCAAGCCGGTCGAGGTGACGGCGCACTTCTCCCGAGCAGACTGAGGGTGGGCGCGGACACGGGGGCCACGGCAGGGGCTCCCGGCTCCCCCGCCGTGCAGGTCGTCGCGGGGGTCGACATCGGCAACTCCACGACGGAGGCGAGCCTGGCGCTGGTCGGTGCCGACGGCTCACCGACGTTCATCGGTGGCGCCCTGACGCCCACGACCGGCGTCAAGGGCACGACCTCGAACGTCGAGGGCGTCGTCCGGGTGCTGCGCGCGGCCCTGCAGGAGGCGCGGGTCCCGCCGTCCGACCTGCACCGCGTGCTGCTCAACGAGGCGACGCCCGTGATCAGCGGCCTCGCGATGGAGACCATCACCGAGACCGTCATCACCGAGTCGACCATGATCGGGCACGACCCACGGACGCCCAGCGGGTCCGGCATCGGGGTCGGCGTCACGACGGCGATCGCCGAGCTCGACGACGTCGACGAAGCGGCGAGCGTCGTGGTCGTGGTGCCCCGTGGAGCGGACTTCGACGACACGGCTCGGCGCATCCAGGCGGCGCGCGACCGCGGCGTCGACGTCACGGCTGCTGTTCTCGGCAACGACGACGCCGTGCTGGTGACCAACCGGCTGTCGGCGCCGCTCCCGGTCGTCGACGAGGTCACCCGCATCGACGAGCTGCCACTGGGCATGACCGCCGCGGTGGAGGTCGCCGAGCCCGGCCGCACGATCCGCACCCTGTCCAACGCATACGGCCTGGCGACGATCTTCGATCTGGACGCCGACGAGACCAGGGCCGTCGCACCCGTGGCACGCGCCCTCACCGGCAACCGGTCGGCGGTCGTGGTGCGCACTCCCGCCGGGGACGTCACCGACCGGACGCTGCCGGCCGGCGGGCTGCGCTTCAGCAACGGGGGGCGCACCCTCACCGTCGACGTGTCCGAGGGCGCGAAGGCCATCATGTCGACGTTGGCACGAGCCCAACCGCTCGACGACGCCACCGGCGAGCCGGGCACGAACGTCGGCGGGATGATGGCGGGCGTCCGCGAGAGCATGGCCGACCTGTCGGGGCTTCCCCTCGACGAGGTCCGGGTGCAGGACCTGCTGGCCGTCGACACGTTCGTGCCGGTGGAGGTGCGCGGCGGCCTCGCCGGCGAGATCTCACCGGAGAACGCGGTGGCTCTGGCGGCGATGGTGCGCACGGGCCGGAGCAGCATGCAGCTGGTCGCCGACGCGACCACCGCCGCCCTGCGCCGCATCGGCGCCGTCGACGTGAGGACGGAGGTCGGTGGAGTCGAGGCCGAGATGGCCGTGCTCGGCGCGCTGACCACTCCCGGCACCGACCGGCCCATCGTCGTGCTGGACCTGGGCGGAGGCTCCACCGACGCGGCCGTGGCGGAGGCGGGGGGCGCCGTCCGCACCACCCACCTGGCCGGGGCGGGCGATCTCGTCACGCGGCTGATCGCGTCCGAGCTGAGCCTCGACGACGACGAGGTGGCCGAGCAGGTCAAGCGGTGCCCGCTGGCCAAGGTCGAGAGCTTCTTCCACGTCCGGCTCGAGGACGGCACCACCCGCTTCTACAGCGAGCCGTTGCCCCCGTCGACCTTCGCGCGGGTCGTGACGCTCGGGCCGGACTCGCTCGCCCCCGTGGCGACCCGCTACTCCGTCGACCGCGTGCGGCAGGTGAGACGGGACGCCAAGGAACGTGTGTTCGTCGTGAACGCCCTGAGGGCCCTCGCGCAGATCGCCCCTCACGGCGACCTGCGGCAGATCGGCTTCGTCGTGCTGCTCGGGGGCTGTGCGCTGGACTTCGAGATCCCCGAGATGCTGGCCGACGCGCTGGCTCCGTACGGCATCGTCTGCGGCACCGGCAACGTGCGCGGCACCGAAGGACCGCGCAACGCCGTGGCGTCCGGGCTGGTCGCTGCCAACGCGGGCCGGGTCGCTGCGCGCGAGGACGTCGATGCGTGACGGCGGGCAGCCCGAGCCGCCGACCATCGTCGTGCTCACGGCTGCTGGGATCGACGCGGAGAGTGCTCCGTTGCGACAGCTGCTGGCCGGCATCGAGGAGGAGTCCGTGCCGTACGAGGTGCTGACGGCCGATCCCGCGGGGGCCAGCGAGCTGGCGACCGCTGCCGCCGAACGCTCGTCGCTGGAGGTGGGCATCGGCGTCGCGAGCGACGGGTCGCTCGCCGTCACGCATCGTACCCTGCCCGACGAGGCCCCCCTCGCCGTTGCACCGGTACCTGTCGCCGATGAGGTCGCCCGCCGTCTCGGCCGCGCCGCCGCGCGGGTCGTGGTGGGGCTCCCACTCGACGGGTGATGCCCGGGCCGCCCCAGCGCTCATCCGTCCGGCCCGTGTGGGCGAAGAGGGACTCGATCCCCCAAGCACTCCGCTGCGCTCCGTGCAGGGGGTGCCCCCACCCACGGGGCTCTCACACTGCGCTCGAAACGGGTCGAGGCCCCGACCAAAGAGCAGTCGGGACCTCGACCCGTGTGGGCGAAGAGGGACTCGAACCCCCGACCTTCCGGGTGTAAACCGGATGCTCTAACCAGCTGAGCTATTCGCCCTCAGGAACAGCGGCACACTACCGCAACGGCTGGGGCGGGGCCGCATCCTCAAGCCCGCCCGAAAGAAAGCGGCGGCTGCCAAGGTCTCGGGTCCCTGGCAGCCGCAGCACCATCATCAAACCGCATCCGCGGGTGCGGGCGCAGCCCTTTTGAGAAGAATTCGATAAACGTCTTGACCGTCAGGCGAGCTCGGCCAACGCAGTGCGGTAATCAGCCAGATTGCGGGCCTCTCCGATGCCGTTCACGACCTGCCAGCGCAGGACGCCGTCGCGGTCGATCACGTAGGCGCCGCGGTTAGGAGCACCCGCTCCGTCGTTGAACGTGCCGTAGGCGCGCGAGACGTCGCCGTGCGGCCAGAAGTCGCTCAGGATCGAGAACGTGTACCCGTCGCGGTCGGCGAACGCGCGGTTGGAGAAGAAGTGGTCGCACGAGATCGCGAGCACCTCGGCGTGGTCGGTCTCGAACTCCGCGAGGTTGTCGCGGATCTCGCACAGCTCACCGGTGCAGATGCCGCTGAAGGCGAACGGGAAGAACACCAGGACGACGTTCTTCTCGCCGCGGAACGACGAGAGCGTGATGTCCTCGCCGTGCTGGTTCTTGAGCGTGAAGTCGGGTGCGGCATCGCCGATCGAAAGGGTCATCCACAGAGAGTATCTGTGGACGACACGTGTCGCTACCGCTCACTCCACGACCCGTCCACACCCGGTGTTTGCAGCCTGAAGTGGGTGTCAGAGGTGACCTCTGGATTGAAGGTATGGCCACTTCGACCGCTCCCACGCTTGATGGGTTGAGTGATGTCGCGAAGTGGCGCGCGAGGTCCGAGTGGTAGGCGGACGCGGCTCGTTCCTCGCCGCTCACCTCTGGTGCTCGCTGGCGCTCGCACCAGGCCGCCTGGCTCGCTCCGCTCGCCCATGGTCAGGAGACGGGCGGCGATTGCTCTGACGATCGGTGAGGCGATGAACCTGTCCGAGGGTCAGGTCCAGTACAAGCTCGCCGCAGCCGACCGGGTCCGTGAACAGACCCCGACGGTGTGGGAGGCGTTCGCTGACGGGGTCATCGACTTCGCCAAGGTCCGTGACATCTCCTCCACGATCGAGAAGCTGCACCGTGAGGAATCGGTCGCCCGCCTCGACCGACTTGTCGTCGCGTACGCGGCCGACCACACGGCTGCGGAGCTGCGCCGCTGGTTGAGCAGCTTCGTGCGGCGGGTCGAAGCCGACCTGGCGCTCGAACGCGCCGAGGCAGAACGACGCGACCGGCACGTGACTATCAGGCACGGCGAGGACGGCATGTCGGACCTGTTCGCCCGTATCCCGTCGCACGAGGCCGCCGCGATCGGCGACCGGCTACGCACCGAATCCCGCAAGCCCGTCGACGACGACGACCACCGCACCGTCGCTCAGCGTGAAGCCGACCTCCTCGTGGCATGGTGCACCGACTCGCAGGCTGTGAAGTCCGCGATCAGCGCGAACATCGCCGTCACGATCCCCGCCGACGTGCTCGCGGGTGCGGTGGCGGGGATCGCCGAATCAGCTGACGGCCAGTGGGCCGTCCCGGCGCAGTGGATCGCGGACGTGATCGCGACCGGGTCCACGTTCTGGCACAGGATCGTGACCGAACCCGTCACCGGCGACATCCTGACCCACGAATACCTCAGCCGGTATGCCCCCGGCCCGTTGGACATCGCGCTGCAGTTCGTCCACAAGATCTGCCAAGCACCCGGATGCATGGTCCCCGCGAAGTACTGCGACGGCGACCACCGCGTCCTGAGCCAAGGCGAGCGCAGCGAGCCAGGCGGCCTGATGCGAGCGCCAGCGAGCAGCGGGAGTGAGCGGCGAGGAACGAGCCGCGCCCGCCTACCACCACGACCCAAACCCATCATCATCGAGCTCTACGACACCTGGCCGTTCCCCATGGAATACGCGGGATAGTCAGCTCTGCCTGAGGCTCAGCGCTTGTGGGCCGTCAACCTCGTCGCGGCCCAGTCGGCCGTGGCGGACGACGTCGTGGTGACGGACAGACCTGCCACCTCGGCGGCCTCGACGACGTCGGCGCCGGGGACGTAGTTGTCGCGCCCGACCTTCGGCGTCAGCAACCAGACGGAGCCGCCCTCGATGAGGTCCTGCAGGGAGTCGACCAGCGCATCGGTCAGATCGCCGTCGCCGTCACGCCACCACAGGATCACCCCGTCGACGTCGTCGCCGATGTCGCCGTCCACCAGGTTGTTGCCGGTGTGACGCTCGACATCGACACGGAGCTCTTCGTCGACGTCCTCATCCCAGCCCAGCTCCTGGATGACGGTGTCAGGACCGAAGCCCAGCTTGCCCGCGTCCACCGGTATGTCTCCCTCACGTTCGTCGAAAACCTACTGAAAAGTAGGTTCGTCGGCATGGTTGCCGGTATCACAGTAGCGAACCCGGAGTGGAATGATGGACACGTCCACAAGACAACTGGGAGTGAACATGCCGCAATCCGGCCAGGAACGTCCGCCCGTCATCCACGAGGGTCTGCCGACCCAACTGCCTGACATCGATCCCGATGAGACGGCGGAATGGATCAGCTCGCTCGACGAGATGGTCGACAGCCGCGGGCGCAGCCGTGCCCGTTACGTGATGCTCAGGCTGCTCGAGCGGGCGCGCGAGCAGAATGTCGGCGTGCCGGCGCTGCGCAGCACCGACTTCATCAACACGATCCCGCCCGAGCGTGAGCCGTGGTTCCCCGGCAACGAGGCGATCGAGCGTCGCATCCGTTCGTACATCCGCTGGAACGCGGCCGTCATGGTGTCGCGCGCCAACCGCCCCGGTCTCGGTGTCGGAGGACACATCGCGTCGTACCAGTCGGCGGCGAGTCTCTACGAGGTCGGCTTCAACCACTTCTTCAAGGGCAAGAACCACCCCGGGGGTGGCGACCAGATCTACTTCCAGGGACACGCGGCTCCCGGCATCTACGCGCGCTCGTTCCTCGAGGGCGGCCTGAGCGAGACCCAGCTCGACCGGTTCCGCCAGGAGCACTCGCACGGGGCCGGCAACGGACTGTCCTCCTACCCGCACCCGCGCCTCATGCAGGACTACTGGGAGTTCCCCACCGTCTCGATGGGCCTCGGCGCGATCAACTCGATCTACCAGGCGCGGTTCAACCGCTACCTGCACAACCGCGGGATCAAGGACACGAGCCAGCAGCACGTCTGGACGTTCCTGGGTGACGGCGAGATGGGTGAGCCCGAGTCGCTCGGCGCCATCGGCATCGCGGCCCGCGAGGAGCTCGACAACCTGACCTTCGTCGTCAACTGCAACCTGCAGCAGCTCGACGGACCCGTCCGCGGCAACGGCAAGATCATCCAGGAGCTCGAGTCGACGTTCCGTGGTGCCGGCTGGAACGTCATCAAGGTCGTCTGGGGCCGTGAGTGGGACGACCTGCTCGCCCGTGACACCGACGGCGCGCTCGTCAACCAGATGAACCGCACCCCCGACGGCGAGTTCCAGACGCTCTCGGTCGAGACCGGCGCGTACAACCGCGAGAACTTCTTCGGAGCCGACCCGCGCCTCACCAAGATGGTCGAGCACCTGACCGACGGCGACATCGAGCGTCTCCCCCGTGGCGGCCACGACTACCGCAAGGTCTACGCCGCGTTCGAGGCCGCCCAGAAGCACACCGGTCAGCCGACCGTGATCCTGGCGCACACCGTCAAGGGCTGGCTGCTGGAGTCGTTCGCCGGACGCAACGCGACGCACCAGATGAAGAAGCTCACCAAGGACGACCTCAAGGGCTTCCGCGACCGCCTCAACATCCCGGTCTCCGACGCCCAGATCGACGGCAGCGACATCGCGCCGTTCTACCACCCGGGCAACGACAGCGAAGAGATCCAGTACATGCGGGCTCGCCGCGAGGCACTGGGCGGATCGCTGCCCAAGCGCATCGTCGACCCCACGCCGGTCAAGCTGCCCGACCCGGCGATCTACGAGGAGCTCAAGAAGGGCTCCGGCAAGCAGCAGATCGCCACGACCATGGCGTTCGTCCGTCTGCTCCGAGACCTCATGAAGGACCCGGAGATCGGCCGCCGCGTCGTCCCGATCGCGCCGGACGAGTACCGGACCTTCGGCATGGACTCGATGTTCCCGTCGGCCAAGATCTACAACCCGGCCGGCCAGACGTACGAGTCCGTCGACCGCAAGCTGCTGCTCGCCTACAAGGAGTCGGCGCAGGGACAGCTGCTCCACGAGGGCATCAGCGAGGCCGGCGCGATGGCGTCCGCGATCGCGGCGGGCAGCGCCTACTCGACGCACGGCGAGCCGATGATCCCGGTCTACATGTTCTACTCGATGTTCGGCTTCCAGCGCACGGCCGACTCGATCTGGGCCATGGCCGACCAGCTGGCACGTGGCTTCCTCATCGGAGCCACCGCGGGCCGCACGACGCTCACCGGCGAAGGCCTGCAGCACGCGGACGGGCACTCGCCCCTGATCGCGCAGACCAACCCGGCGATCGTCCACTACGACCCCGCGTTCAGCTTCGAGATCAGCCACATCATGAAGCACGGCCTCGAGCGCATGTACGGCACGACCGACACGTTCCCGCACGGCGAGGACATCATCTTCTACCTGACGGTCTACAACGAGCCGCTCAACATGCCGGCCGAGCCCGAGGGCATCGACGTCGAGGGCCTGCTGAAGGGTGCCTACGTCTACCGCAAGGCGTCCGGCGAGGGCGTCCCGGCGCGCATCATGGCGTCGGGTGTCGCGGTCCCGTGGGCGCTCAAGGCCCAGGAGATCCTCGCCGCCGACTACGGCGTCGCCGCCGACGTCTGGTCGGTGACCTCGTGGAACGAGCTCGCCCGCGACGCCGTCGCGGCGGAGAAGTGGAACCTCAACAACCCCGGCGAGTACAGCCGCGTGCCGTACGTCACGTCCAAGCTCATGGACTCCAGCGCCGTCACGGTCGCGGTCAGCGACTACATGCGCGCCGTCCCCGACCAGATCGCACGGTGGGTCCCCGGGCCGTGGCAGTCGCTCGGCACGGACGGCTTCGGCTTCGCCGACACCCGCGCAGCGGCACGCCGCACGTTCCAGGTCGACGCCGAGTCGATCGTCGTGTCGGTGCTGCAGACGCTCGCGCAGCGAGGCTCCGTCCAGCCCGAGACGGCACGCGAGGCGTTCACCCGTTTCCGCATCGACGACCCGACCGCGGTGGCCGGCGTCGAGCAGGTCGGCGGAGATGCTTGAGACAGGGGCTCACTTCTGACGTTGGGCATGGGCGTTTAGGATGACGTCCATGCTCCGTTGGCCCCGTGCGTTCATCCGATGGCCATACGCATTTGCATTCTGCCTGTCGCTGGCGGTGGGTGCCACCACCATCTACTACTCGCAGGATCTGGGGGTCGGCCTGAAGGACCCGGAAGGGTTCCTCGGGCCGGCCTACATCCGTCTGCCGATGATCGCGGTGCTGATCTTCGCGGTCGCGATCATCCCGCAGGCCGTCTACCGCTACGGCTTCAAGCGTGTCGTGCCGGGCGTCAAGACCATCGTGCGTGACGAGTGGACGCTGCACCGTGTGGTGCACATCGCCACCGGCATGATCTCGTTCTACATCTGCTACGTCAGCTACCGGAACCTGAAGAGCTATCTCCCGCTGCTGGGTGGCGACACGATCCACGACCGGGCCCTGCTGGAGCTCGACCACTTCCTCTTCTTCGGCAACAACCCCGCCGAGGTGCTCCACCACGCGCTGGGCACCACGGTCGCCGCGCAGGTGCTGGCCGTCCTGTACGTCCTCTACCTGCCGGTCGTCCCGATCACGGTCGGCGCCGTCCTGGTGCTGCACCGTGACTTCACGGTCGGTGCCTGGTACGCCACCGCGGTCAGCCTCAACTGGGTGCTCGGCGTCATCAGCTACTACAGCCTGCCGACCCTGGGTCCGGCGTTCTACGAGCCGCAGAGGTTCGCCGACCTGCCCGAGAACGGCGCGAGCCAGCTGCAGCAGTCGCTGTTCCGCGGCGCGTTCGGCTTCAAGGAGGACCCGCAGGGCGACAAGATCTTCGGCATCGCCGGCTTCGCCTCCCTCCACGTCTCCGTGGTGTTCACCCTGGCGCTGTTCCTGCACCTGGCCGGCATCGCCCGCGTCGTCCGCTACACCGCGTGGATCTACCTGGGCTTCACGATCCTGGCGACGCTCTACCTCGGCTGGCACTACATCGCCGACGACATCGGCGGCATCGCCATCGGGTGGCTCGCGGTCTCGATCGGTGCGTTCGTGACGGGCAACACCCGACGTCAGAAGCGCCGGCGCCAGGCCTCGGAGGAAGCCGGCACGGCGGACCCCTTCAGCCGCCTCGACGGGCGCAAGCCCACGCCGGAGCCGTCGATCTGACGGAGTCGCCTCGACTCAGCTGATCGCGGGCTCGTCGTGCGCGATCGGCACCGGGACGACGCTCTCGAGCTCGTACTGGTCGCCGCGGCGCAGGAGCGCCCTCCACCGTCCGCGGTGGTAGTGCGCGGGCGCATTGGCCTGGACGAACTCCATGACCAGGCGGGCGAACTCCTCGGGGTGGTCGCGGTGCGGGAAGTGACCCGAGTCCTCGAGCACGTGCACGTCCGACACCTGCGTCGGCGCGGAGTCCGCGTGCGAGGCGGGGATGACCATGTCGTCGCGGCCCCAGATCACGAGCACCGGCATGAGCCTGGCCAGGTAGCTGCGGTCGGTCATCGTGACGAACTGGCCACGCCAGTTGAGCACGTGGCTCGTGACCCGCTGGACGGCCGTGCGCTGCGCGGGATCGGCCAGGGCCTCGTAGATGCGGGCGACCTCGTCGAGGTCGCGGGTCGCGCTCAGCGGCAGCCTCGACAACGACGTCAGCGCGCCGCTGACCAGAGGACGCCACGGGCGGAACGTCGCGGCCGCGATCGCGATGCCGCTGCCCGGCACGGTCAGGAAGCGGATGAGCGGCGTGACCTCCTTGCCGAGGCCGCCGGTCGACACCAGGACGACCCGCTCGGTGCGGTCGGGGAACTGGTAGGCGAACTGCATCGCCACGCCACCGCCGAAGCTGTGACCCAGGACCGTGACCTTGTCGATTCCCAGCACCGTCAGGAGGTCCCGCATGCCGTTGGCGTACCCTCCGAGCGAGTAGTCGGCATCGGGCTTGTCGGACTCACCGTGGCCGAGCAGGTCCGGTGCGATGACGGTGTAGTGCTCGGCCAGCGTCGGCATGACGTCGACCCACGTCGACGAGTCGCACGCGAGCCCGTGCAGGAGCAGGAGGGCCGGCCCGGAGCCCGCGATGCGAAAGGCCCGCCGGTAGCCGTGCACCACGACGTACTGGACGTCCTCGATGCTCTCCATCGACTCAGTCTAGGCCTGCTCGCCCGCACCGGTCCGGCCAACAGCGAGGCCGGATGACGTGATCCGCCGCACGGCCTCGGTAGACTGCAGCGGTGCCCTCCTCATCCTCGGTCCACGAGCAGCTGACCGACATCCTGGTGCGGGTCGTCGACTGCCCGGCCGACGCCGTCGTGCCGTCCGCGCGGCTCGCGGACCTGGGCACCGACTCGCTCACGATCGTCGAGGTCGGCGAGGAGCTGGGACGCCGGTTCGGCGTGTACCTCTCCGACGCCACGATCGACTCGATGACGACCGTGCAGGACGCGATCGACGCCGTCGTGAACCACGAGAGCAACGTGCCGGCCGCGGCACCCACGCCGGCTCCGGCGGCCGCCCCGGCCGCCGCCGCGCCGACGTCCGCCCGGCAGGCCAAGGCCGCGTTCACGGCGCGGAAGCCGCCCAAGGAGCGCCGCACCCGTGCCGGCGGGTTCGTCGCCACCTTCATCTTCTTCGGACTCGTGATCGGCGGCGTGCTCGGCCTCGGCGGTGCCGCGCTGGTCAGCGCGACAGGCATCACCAAGGTCGACCTGCCCTCGATCGAGGGCTCCCCCACGCCCACCCCGACACCCGAGGAGACCGAGGAGCCCACACCCGAGCCGACCGCACCTGCCGACGTCCCGGTGCCGACGATCACCACGTCGAGCGAGAGCGTCTCCCCCGGCGAGCGCTTCCTGCTCAGTGGCGCGTTCCCGGCCAGCCCGGTGGGTCAGAACCTGCAGGTCGAGGTCAAGGACGGGTCCGGTGCGGCGTGGGACGACTTCCCGATCCAGACCCAGACCCGTGACGGCGGCATCTTCCGCACCGAGCTCTACACGTCCCGCACGGGTGAGCGTGAGTTCCGCGTGACGAACACGACCACGGGCGAGTCCACGCCGTCCATCACGATCGAGATCGGCTGACGACGGTCAGATCACCTGGTGCAGCCACCGCACCGGGGCGCCGTCGCCCGCGTGGCGGAACGGCTCCAGCTCCGCGTCCCACGCGACGCCCAGGAGCCCGTCCAGGGCCGTCTCGATGTCGACGTCGCCCAAGGCGGCCTTGACGCGGAACGCCTTGATGCGGTCCTCCGGGATCAGCACGTCGCCGTGCAGGCCCGTCATGGCGTGGAAGATGCCGAGCTTCGGCGTGTAGGAGTAGCGGGCGCCCTCGCTCGAGGCCGTCGGCTCCTCGGTGACCTCGAAGCGCAGCTGCTCCCAGCCGCGCAGCGCGGAGGCGAGCGCCGCGGCCGTGCCGGAGGCGGCCTGCCACGACAGCTCGGCCCGGTACGTGCCCGGCTCGGCGGGCTGCGGCACCCAGCTGACATCGGGCGTACCACCCAGCACGCCTGCCACTGCCCACTCGACATGAGGGCACAGCGCAGACACGGATGAGTGCACGAAGAGCACACCCCGGGTCGGGGTCGTCGGCGAGGACGTGTGGTTGTTCGGTTGAGCCATTGGGTGCCTCCCTAGTGTCGCCTTCCCCAGCGTTCTTGGGAGCACCTGTGACCATTGTGTCGTACTTTCGTCCGAGCGGACAACATCTTCACGAAAGGGGATGTCGGATGACGACCACCGTCCACGACAACGCGGCCGACACCCGCTTCGAGATCACCGTCGACGGCCGGCTCGCCGGGTACGTCGACTACCGCCGGGACGGTGACGAGTACGCCCTGCCGCACACCCGGGTGTACCCGGAGTTCGGCGGCCGCGGCATCGGCACCCAGCTCATCGCCGGGGTGCTCGCGGAGATCGCGTCCCGTGGCGGCACGGTGCTCCCCTACTGCCCGTTCGTGCCACGCGTCATCCGCGACAACCCCGAGTACCTCGAGCTCGTGCCGGTCGATCAGCGCGCGACGTTCGGCCTGTAGCTATCCGACGGAGTGCACGGCGATGCCGCTGTCGCGCCACAGCTCGATGACGGTGTCCTTGTCGTCCCACGCCTCCAGCACCTCGAAACCGTCGTCGGCGATCTGCTGCAGGATCTCCTTCTTGATCACGACGTCCTTGCGGTAGTCGCCGACGATCCGCATGTACAGCCGGTCGTACGGCACGTCGTGCTCCACGAGCCAGTCGAGGGACAGGTCACGCCAGATGAACTCGCGCGACGTCACGACCAGGACCGCACGCCCCTGCGCCTGCTGCTCGCGGGCCGCCGCCACGACGTCGTCGTGCGGCGGGGCCTCGGCCGAGGCGGCGTGGAACGCCGCGTAGTCCTTGTCGTCGCCCTCGATGAGGTGGACGATCCCGGACGTGTCGCAGAGCGTCCCGTCGAGGTCGAAGATCACCGCGTCGCCCATGGTGGCCCCTTCGTCGGTCGGGAGATCAGCGTGAGTAGGGAGAGCGGGGCTCGAACCCGCGACCAAGGGATTATGAGTCCCGTGCTCTGACCAGCTGAGCTATCTCCCCGAGATCGTGCGGGCTCAGCCTAGCGACACCGCGCGACTGGCGGGACGGCGTGGCCGTGGGTACCGTTGGGTGGCCGGCTAAGCAGCAGCCGTGCGTGGTGACGAACGATCGGTCCCCCATGACCCCCCTGCTCCACCACGGCGAACCCGTGTGGTCGCTGGAGATCTTCCGCGTGTCGAGTCGGCGGCGTCAGCGTCGTGTGCTCGAGGCGCTGCACGCGGCCTCCGCCGCGGGCGTCCAGTCGCTGGGTCTGCTCCGCGACACCGACTGCTTCGTGATCGTCGACGTGATGTCCATCGCCGACCTGATCGCCGCGCGACGGGTCATCGTCGGTGTCGATCCGTCCGCGACGCACGTGCACTCGTCGGGCCCCCGTTCGGACACGGACGTCCCGGCCATCCTGGCCGGGATCGTCACGGTCTGAGGTCGGGGAGCTGCAACGTCTCGACGACGGTGCGCGCGACGTCCGTCAGCTTGCGGTTCCCGTCCTGGGAGTACCGCCTCAGGATCGCGAAGGCGCGATCGGCGTCGATCTCGAAGCGCTCCATCAGCACCCCCTGCGCCTGGCCGATGATCGTCCGCGTGTCGAGGGCGTTCTGCAGTCCCTCGCGCAGGCTGACCGCCGCGAGCGCCGCGGCGGCGTGGCTCGCGAAGAGCCGGGCGACGTCGGCGTCCTCGTGCGTGAACTTCCGCCCGACGGCGCCGTAGAGGTTGATCGAGCCGATGCGGTGCCCGCCCGCATGGAGCTCGGCCGACAGGACGCTGTGGAATCCCAGCTCCGCGGCGGCCGGCCCCCACCGCGGCCAGCGCTCGTCGGTCGCGAGATCTGCGGACAGGACGATCTGCGAGCTGGTGGCCGCGTCGACGCACGGGCCCTCGGCCAACGTGTACTGGAGGCGGTCGGCGTCCGCCACCACCTGCGCGGAGGGCCCGACCGTCTCGAACTTGCCGCGCCCGCGGATCATCGTGATCCCGGCGAACTGGGTGTCGACGGTCGTCATCCCGAACGCCACGATCTGGGCGGCGGTCTGGTCGACCGTGGTCGTGCGGCTCAGCTCGAGCGCGAGTCGGGCGAATGCTTGACCTGGTGACTCCGGCACAGCTGCCCCAATGGGTACGGCGCCCAGTGGGACGATCCCTCAATGTAGACCGTCCGACCGGGGCGACCACCATCGCCCGTCGTTCCACGATCTGGACGACCCGTGCCGCCCGACACGTCAGCAGCGATGCTCGATCCATGACGCTCACGCTGCACTGGTTCCTTCCCACGACGGGCGACAGCCGGGCTCTGGTCGGCGGCGGCCACAGCGTGCCCGTCGATCTCGCGCGAGGCGGCGGCTCCAGCGCCACCGCGGGGCGGTACCGCGAACCCGATCTCGACTACCTGGCCCTCGTCGCCCGCACCGCCGAGCAGCTCGGGTTCGACGGAGTCCTCACCCCGACCGGCACACCGTGCGAGGACGCGTGGGTGGTCGCGGCGGCCCTGATCCCGCAGACCGAACGCCTCAAGTTCCTCATCGCCCTGCGCCCCGGTCTCATCAGCCCGACGCTGCTGGCGCAGATGGCGTCGACGTTCCAGCGCATGTCGGGCAACCGCCTGCTGCTCAACGTCGTCGTCGGGGGCGATCCGTCCGAGCAGCTCAGGTTCGGCGACCGCGTCACGAAGGACGACCGCTACGAGCGCGCCGACGAGTTCCTGCAGGTGTTCCGTGGTGCCTTCGACTCCGCCGGCATCGACTTCTCGGGCCAGCACTACGACGTCGTCGACGCCCGGACCCGTCAGGCGACCGACGTGCCCGAGATCTACCTGGGCGGCTCGTCCGCCGCGGCCGGACCCGTCACCGCACGGCAGACGGACGTCTACCTGACGTGGGGCGAGCCTCCCGCCGCCGTCGCCGACAAGATCGCGTGGATCCGCAAGCTCGCGGAGGAGGAGGGCCGGCGGGTGCGGTTCGGCATCCGCCTCCACATCATCACGCGCGACCGATCCGAGGACGCCTGGCAGGTCGCCGACCGCATGCTGGCCGAGCTCGACCCCGCCGAGGTCGCCCAGGCCCAGGAGGTGCTGGCCTCCAGCGAGTCGGAGGGGCAGAAGCGGATGCGCGACCTCCACCAGGGCGCCACGACGTACACCGATGCCCGTCAGCTCGAGGTCCACCCGGGTCTCTGGTCGGGCATCGGTCTGGTGCGCAGCGGCGCCGGCACGGCACTGGTCGGCAGCCACACCGAGGTCGCCGACCTGGTCGAGGAGTACGCGGCGCTCGGCATCGACGAGTTCATCCTGTCGGGCTACCCGCACGTCGAGGAGGCCTACTGGTTCGCGGAGGGCGTCATGCCCCTGTTGCGCGACCGCGGCCTCCTCGCCTGATTCAGCCGCGGCGGTCCCACTCCTGCGCGATGAGCTCGTACGAGCGGACCCGGTCGGCGTGGTCGTGGGTGATCGTCGTGATCGCGATCTCCTGCGCGCCGGTCGCGTCACGCAGCTGCTCGAGCCGGTCGGCGACGGTCGTCGGGGAGCCGACGAGCTGGGTCAGCACCCGGTCGCGGACGAGGGCGTGGTCGTCGTCGTCCCACTCCACCTCGGCAGCCTCGGCCGGGGTGGGGAACGCGATGGCGCCCTCTCCCCGCCGGATGCTGCGCACCCAGGGTGCGTAGCCGCTGGCCAGCTCCTGGGCCTTCTCGTCGGTGTCGGCGACCACGGCGTCCACCGACACCGCGACGTACGGCTCGGCGAGGGCCGTCGACGGCTTGAAGGAGTCGAGGTAGCCCGTGATCGCGTCGATGACGGTGCTGGGGCTGTGGTGGTAGCTCGCGACGAAGCGCAGCCCGTTCTCGCCCGCGACGGTCGCGCTCTGGCCGCCGGAGGCACCCAGGACCCACACCTGCACCTCGGCGCCCTCCCCCGGCGCGGCGTGGGCGGGACGACCGGACGGCGTGACGTACGTGCCCTCGAGCAGGGCCAGCACCTGTCCGATCTGGGTCGCGTAGTCGGGCGCGTAGCCACCCGGCTGCTGGAGCAGCGAGACGGTGTCGTTGACCCGCTCCGAGGAGAAGATCTGCGACACGTCGTACGCCGCCGGCAGCAGGAGGCCGTTGTCGGTGTGCGTGTCCTCGCTGTGGTCGGCGCCGCCGCGCAGGGCGACGAAGGCCTTGCCACCGCCGTCGTCCTGCCCGGCGCCATCGGGCCGAGGGGCCGGACGGGTCAGCGACCGACCGATGCCCAGATCGAGGCGCCCGGGGTACAGGGCGTCGATCAGGCCGAACTCCTCGACCGTCGCGAGCGGGGTGCGGTGGCCGAACTGCACACCGGCCGAGCCGAGCCGGATGGTCGACGTCGCGCCGGCCACCAGGGCGATCTCGATGGCCGGTGACGAGCCGATGATGCCCGGGTTGAGGTGGTGCTCGGCGAACCAGTACCGGCCGTAGCCGAACCGCTCGGCGTGCTGCGCCAGGTCGATCGCGTTGCGGAGGGCGGTCGTGTTGTCGTCACCGCTGCTGCGCGGCAGCAGGTCGAGGACGGCGAGGGCGGTGGGGTTGGTCATGGTGCTCCTTCGGTGGTGGATGTCAGGCGCGGACGGCGCGCCGGGACGTCGACTCGGGAAGGCCGAGGGTCTCCCGCAGCGTCCCGTCGGTGTACTCCGTGCGGAACACGCCGCGCTCCTGCAGCTCGGGGACGACCTTCGCCGCGAAGTCGTCGAATCCCGCCGGCGTGATGTGCGGGACCACGATGAAGCCGTCGGCCGCATCGGTCTGCACCCGCTCGTTGATCTGGTCGGCGACCGCCGACGGCGTGCCGATGAACGTCTGCCGCGCGCTGACCTCGATCACGAGGTCGCGGATCGACAGGTGCTTGGCCTCGGCGAGCTCGCGCCACTGCGCGACCTGCGCCACGGGATCGTTCGTCTGGCGGGCCTGCCCCTTGACCAGCGACTCGGACTCGACGTCGGGCTCGATGTCCGGCAGCGGTCCGTCGGGGTCGTACGCCGACAGGTCGCGCCGCCACGTCAGCTCGAGGAACT
>Ga0247730_1000198_pt1 | contig 57059 bp, 52 predicted proteins | sample UWRJL073202C2_FD_180959 | JGI IMG/M metagenome (GOLD analysis project Ga0247730, IMG submission 180959) | Plant litter microbial communities from Arlington Agricultural Research Station in Wisconsin, United States - UWRJ-L073-202C-2 | ecosystem: Environmental > Terrestrial > Plant litter >... | reverse complement strand
CCCTTTCACGGCGGTAACAGGGGTTCGAGTCCCCTAGGGGACGCCATTGCGGGAATAGCTCAGTTGGTAGAGCACGACCTTGCCAAGGTCGGGGTCGCGAGTTCGAGTCTCGTTTCCCGCTCCATATTTACGAAAACGCCGCTCAATAGAGCGGCGTTTTTGTGTGCGCGCGTTTTGGATCCGTAGGACCGGCTTTAGCCGGGAGCGCGAAAGGTCGCACGCCGCAATTGCTGCGAATGTACCTGCCTGCTCCCGGCTGAAGCCGGTCCTACGGGATGTACCCAGGCTCCCAAGATTACGCGATGACGATCAAGACGATATTCACGCCGGGCGTACGTTATTCCAGCTCAAGGCTCACATCCCGCATCAACAACCCAAACCGCAAATCCACCGCTTCCGGGATCGGCAGGTACACCGTATGCCCGTCTCCAGGCGCCACGCCGATCGCTTCGCCCTGGGTGTTCTGCAAGTACTCCAGGTCGAAGTGGAAGTTGCCGCGCGGCGTCATCAGTTCCAGGTTGTCGTCCAGGTTGAAGCGATTCTTGACCTTCACTTCGGCCAGCCCGTTACGCCGTTCGCCGGTGAGTTCGCCGACAAACTGCTGCCGCTCTGATACCGAACTGCCGTTCTGGTAGTTCTGATACTCGTCATGCACATGCCGCCGCAGGAAGCCTTCGGTGTAGCCACGCTGGGCCAGGGATTCCAGGTCCGTCATCAGGCTGCGGTCGAACGCGCGACCGGCCACGGCGTCGTCGATGGCGCGGCGGTACACCTGAGTGGTCCGCGCGCAATAGAAGTGGGATTTGGTGCGGCCTTCGATTTTCAGCGAGTGCACGCCCATTTGTGTCAGGCGCTCCACATGCTGCACGGCGCGCAGGTCTTTGGAGTTCATGATGTAAGTGCCGTGCTCGTCCTCGAATGCCGGCATCAGTTCACCCGGTCGATTGGACTCCTGCAACAGAAACACCTGATCGGTCGGCGCGCCGTCGCCCAGGGTCGGCTGCGGCTGGAAGGTCTGCACGATATCGCCGAGCTGATTTTCTGTGGCCTGCTCCGCCGAATACTTCCAGCGACAGGCATTGGTGCAGCTGCCCTGATTGGCGTCGCGCTTGTTGATGTAGCCCGACAGCAGGCAACGCCCGGAGTAAGCCATGCACAACGCGCCGTGGACGAACACTTCAAGCTCCATGGCGGGCACGTGCTGGCGGATTTCGGCGATTTCCTCCAGCGACAGCTCGCGGGACAGAATGATCCGGCTCAAGCCTTGCTGCTGCCAGAACTCGACGCTGGCCCAATTCACCGTGTTGGCCTGCACCGACAAGTGGATCGGCATCTGCGGGAAATGGCGGCGCACCAGCATGATCAGGCCGGGATCGGACATGATCAGCGCGTCCGGCCCCATGGCAATCACCGGCTCCAGGTCCTTGAGAAAGGTCTTGAGCTTGGCGTTATGCGGCGCGATGTTGACCACCACGTAGAAACGCTTGCCCTGAGCCTGGGCTTCGCTGATGCCGATGGCCAGATTGGCGTGATCGAATTCGTTATTGCGTACGCGCAAGCTGTAGCGCGGCTGGCCAGCGTAGACCGCGTCGGCGCCGTAGGCGAAGGCATAGCGCATGTTTTTCAGGGTGCCGGCGGGGGCGAGCAGTTCGGGAGATGGCAGAGGCATGGGAAAGCTCGGTGGCAAAACCGCCGAGCATAGTCAGCTTGCCCACTGGCTTCATTGATCTGCGTCTATGCGGGTTGAGCATCAGCGCCAGCCACGCGGCAAATGCACTTATATATAGCCGGATGCGTTGGAGATGCACCAAGCGGAGGCGAGTCGAGCGGGGTGCGCGGTGTCAGCCGAGGTCCGCGTCATGCGGGCGATAACCGGCCGAAGACTTTAAACCCGCCCTTGCCAGCAGGGCCGGTTGTTTCAAAATGCAAGCTGGCACACATTCTGCTTATCACTGATCAGGTCCACCGCATACGCAGTCGAGTGGACAGCCCCGTCGGTCAACGAAGATCGAGCAGCCAGCAGGCCGTGGGCAAGATGGGTGAATCGGGCACAGAGGCCGGATCGACACCACAAATGAACAGGCAAAGGCGCCTGGAACCGCAAGGTTTCAGGCGTTTTTTTTTGCTTTTTTATCCGTGATTGGCTTTGGCTGGGTGCTATCTATGAACTCCAATATTGCTCCTTTGGACTCGCTGCAAACCTTGATCGTGATCGGTAACGGCATGGTTGGACATCATTGTGTCGAACAGTTGATCGCCGGTGGCGCCCTGAACCACTACCAACTGCATGTGTTTGGTGAAGAGCAGATGCGTGCCTATGACCGGGTGCATCTGTCCGAGTATTTCTCCGGCCGGGATGCCGAGTCGCTGGCGCTTTCCGATATCTCGCTGTACCAGACGCCGGGCGTCACCCTGCATCTGGGCACCCAGGTGCTGGAGATCGATCGCGACGGTCAGCAGGTGATCACGGCCACCGGCAGTGTGCATTACGACAAGCTGGTCCTGGCCACTGGTTCCTACCCGTTCGTGCCGCCGATTGAAGGCGCTCACGGCGATTCGCGTCTGGTCTACCGCACCCTGGAAGACCTGGACGCCATCCGCGCCGCAGCCACCAATGCGATACGCGGCGTGGTGGTCGGCGGCGGTTTGTTGGGTCTGGAAGCGGCCAATGCCCTGAAAAGCCTGGGTCTGGAAGCCCATGTTGTGGAATTCGCGCCGCGCCTGATGCCGGTGCAGCTGGACGAGCAGGGCGGTATCGCCCTCAAGGACCGGATCGAGAAGCTCGGCGTCGGCGTGCATTTGTCGCGCGGCACCCAGTCGATCACCGCTGGCGAGGAGTACCGCTACCGGATGAACTTCGGCAACGATGAATTCCTCGAAACCGACCTGATCGTGTTCTCGGCCGGCATTCGCGCCCAGGATGCGCTGGCTCGCCAGTCCGGTCTGGAAGTCGGCCCGCGCGGCGGCGTGGTTATCGACAGCCAGTGCCAGAGCAGCGACCCGCACATCTACGCCATTGGTGAATGTGCTGCGTGGAATGGCAGCATCTTCGGTCTGGTGGCACCCGGTTACCAAATGGCCCGTGGCGTTGCCCAGCTGCTGTGCGGCACCGAAGGCGAGCCGTTCATGGGCGCCGACATGTCCACCAAGCTCAAGCTGCTCGGCGTGGACGTTGGCTCCATCGGCGATGCCCACGGTCATACGCCGGGTTCGCGCAGCTATCAATTCATCGATCAGACCACCGCCAGCTATCGACGCCTGGTGGTGGATGCCAGCGGCAAGCATGTCATCGGTGCCGTGCTGGTGGGCGACAACAGTTATTACGACACGCTGCTGCAATACATGCAGAACAACATCGTCCTGCCTAAAGAACCGGCCAGCCTGATTCTGCCTTCCTCCACAGGCGCGCCAACCCTGGGCCCGGCAGCGCTGCCCACAACCGCGACCATTTGTTCCTGCCACAACGTGAGCAAGGGCGCGATCTGTTCGGCCATCGATGGCGGCTGCTCCGATCTGGGCGGACTCAAGGCGCAGACCAAGGCCGCCACCGGCTGCGGCGGTTGCTCGGCGTTGCTGAAAACAGTCTTCGAGCACGAGCTGATCGCCCGTGGCGTCAGTGTCGATAAAAGTCTGTGCGAACACTTCGCCTACACCCGTCAGGAGCTTTACGCGCTGGTTCGGGTCGAGGGTGTGTTGACCTTCGAAGAACTGCTCGCCAAGCATGGCCACGGGCATACCGGCTGTGACATCTGCAAGCCTGCGGTGGGCTCGATTCTCGCCTCCTGCTGGAACCAGCCGATCATGGACGCTTCCCTGGTGCCGCTGCAGGACACCAACGATACGTTCATGGCCAACATGCAGAAAAACGGCACTTATTCGGTCGTACCCCGTATTGCCGGGGGGGAAATCACCGCCGACAAGCTGATCGCCATCGGCGTGGTTGCCAAGAAATACGACCTGTACACTAAGATCACCGGCGGCCAGCGCATCGACCTGTTCGGCGCCCAGCTGCATGAGTTGCCGGACATCTGGTCCGAGCTGATCGCCGCCGGTTTTGAAACCGGGCATGCGTACGGCAAGTCCACCCGCACGGTGAAATCCTGTGTCGGCAGCACCTGGTGCCGTTACGGCGTTCAGGACAGCGTGAAAATGGCCCTGACCATCGAGGATCGTTACAAAGGCCTGCGTTCGCCGCACAAACTCAAGTTTGCGGTTTCCGGTTGCACCCGTGAGTGCGCCGAGGCGCAGAGCAAGGATGTCGGGGTGATCGCCACCGAGAAGGGCTGGAACCTGTACATCTCCGGCAACGGCGGCATGCGTCCGCGTCATGCGGAACTGTTTGCCACCGACCTGGACGATGAAACCCTGATCCGCTACATCGACCGTTTCCTGATGTTCTACATCCGCACCGCCGACAAGTTGCAGCGCACCTCGGTCTGGCGTGAAAGCCTGGAAGGCGGTCTGGATTACCTCAAGGACGTGATCATCCACGACAGCCTCGGCTTGGGTGCCGAGCTGGAAGCGCAGATGCAACTGGTGGTCGACCGCTACGAGTGCGAGTGGGCCAACACCCTGAACAGCCCGGAAAAACTCAAGCGCTTCCGCACCTTCGTCAATGATAAACGCGGCGATCCGGATATCCACTTCGTCAAGGAGCGCGGTCAACGCCGCCCGGCGACCGCCAGCGAACTCAACCTGATCCCTGTCACCGAGGAGGCACTCTCATGAGCCAGACAAATACCCACGAATGGCGCCCGGTGTGCGACAAGCAAGACCTGGTGCGCAACTCGGGCGTGGTGGTATGGCTGGACGGCGAGCAAGTCGCGCTGTTCTACCTGCCGGACGCCGAGGGCAAAAACCTCTACGCCGTGGATAATTGCGACCCGCAGTCGGGGGTCAACGTCATTGGTCGCGGGCTGATCGGCAACATCAAAGGCGAACTGGTGATTGCTTCGCCGCTGTACAAACAGCATTTCCGCCTGCACGACGGTGGTTGCCTGGAATACCCGGAGCAGCGTCTGCGAGTCTGGCCGGTGCGCTTGAGTGGGCAGAACGTCGAGATCGCGGTGGGCGTCTGAGATCCGTAGGACCGGCTTCAGCCGGGAGGGCGAGATTCCTGACGATGCAGCTTCGGCGCCTGAACTCGCCTCCTCCCGGCTGAAGCTGGTCCTACGAAGTGCGTAACATTGCATATAAACCTAGAATAAAAATGAATTTAGGGAATAACGCGGCAGCTGTTATGGTTTGCCGCGCGGCCCATTCCTGACTTCGGAACCGGGCTGATTCTCGGCTACCGTACACGCGGACCCGGACTTCATTCCTATGATCCGGCTCTGCATGAGCCTGTGGAGAGCCGTTTGTCCCTCACGTTCAGACTTCGCAAGAACAGCATTTTTCTCGCTCTGGCCCTGGCCATGACCACCTCGCTGGCGGTTCAGGCCAGTGACCTGATTGTCGGCGATCAAAGCTACAGCGCCCGCACCGTGATGGAAGCGGCCGGGGTGCTCAAGGATTTGCCTTACAGCCTGGAATGGAAACAATTCACCGCCGGTTCGCCCGTGGCCGAGGCGTTGAACGTGGGCAGCCTGGACGTCGGTCTGCTGGGCGATGCGCCGGCGTTGTTCATGGGCGCGCTGGGTGCGCCGATCAAAGTGATCGGTGTGTCCCGGCAAAACCTGGATGGCGTGGCCATCGTCGTGGCCAAGGATTCCCCGATCAAGAGCGTTGCCGATCTGGCCGGCAAGAAAGTCGCGATCTGGAAAGGCTCGTTCAGCCAGCAACTGATGCTGACCGCGCTGGATCGCGCCGGCGTGCCTCGTGATGCAGTGGACTACCGCTACCTCAGCGCCCTGGATTCTTCCCATGCTCTGGATGGCGGTTCCGTGGACGCCATCGCCACGTGGGACCCTTACGTGACGCAACAGGAGCGTCAGGGCGCACGGGTCATCGCTACTGCCAAAGGCCTGATTCCGGCCCAGAGTTTCATCGTCGCCAACGAACGGGCGATCAAGGACAAGCGCGCCCAGATCAGCGATTTCCTCCAGCGCCTGCAGGCTGCCCGGGCGTGGTCGGTGAGCAGCGCGCAAAACACCGACACCTACGCCAATGCCTGGTCGGCCTTGACCAAGGCGGACGCCGAAGTTGCCCGACGCTGGTTCGAACGCTCGCAGATCGTGGTGGTTCCGATCACGGCCCAGGTCATTGCCGAAGCGCAACAGACCATCGATTTTTTCAACGGTGCGGGGCTGACTAAATCCTATCCGGCAGGCAATGTGTTCGATGACTCGTTCAATGCGGCCTTGAAGAGCGAAGCTGCGGCTCAGGTCTCGCGTTGATTGATCAAGCGTTCACTGTTTTCAGGAGACCTGCGCCATGAGTTTTACCTCGCTGCATTGGGGGGCGTATCGCCCGCAGGTCGTCGACGGCAAGCTTGAGGCATTGCTGCCTGTGGAGTGGGATCGCGACCCTTCGCCGATCGGTGATTCGGTCGCTGCTGCGCTGACCTCGCCGACCCGCATCATGCGTCCCGCCGTGCGCCGCAGCTTCCTGGAAGGATCAGGTGGCAGCCCTGAACTGCGTGGCCAGGAGCCTTTTGTCGAAGTCAGCTGGGAAGTGGCGCTGGATCTGGTGGCCAAAGAGCTGCAACGGGTCAAGTCCGCCCACGGCAATCAGGCGATTTTCGGTGGCAGTTACGGTTGGGGCAGCGCTGGACGCTTCCACCACGCGCAAAGCCAGCTGCATCGTTTCCTCAATGGCTTTGGTGGTTACGTCGCCAGCGTCGACAGTTACAGCCTGGGTGCCGGACGGGTGTTGATGCCGCACATCGTCGGCAATATGGACTGGCTGCTGGCCGCGCACACCTCGTGGAAGAATCTCGCGCAGCATTGCGAACTGTTCGTCGCCTTTGGTGGCCTGCCGGCGAAAAACGCCCAGACCAGCCCCGGTGGCGCCAGTGATCACCTGCTCGCCAGCGCCCTGGACGATATGTCCAAAGCAGGCGTGCAGTTCGTCAATGTCAGCCCGCTGCGCGACGACTTGAAAGGCCCGCAACAGATTGAATGGTTGCCCGTTCGCCCTGGCAGCGACACGGCGCTGATGATGGCGTTGTCCTACGTACTGATCAGCGAAGGCCTGCATGACGAAGTTTTCGTTCAGCGCTACACCGTCGGCTATGAACGCTTCCGCGATTATCTGCTGGGTTTGACGGATGGCCAGGCGAAAACAGCGGAATGGGCCGAAGCGCTCACCGACATTCCCGCCGCGCAGATCACTGAACTGGCGCGGCGCATGGCCAGCAAACGCACCATGATCAACATTGCCTATTCGTTGCAGCGGGCGGTGCATGGCGAGCAGCCGTTCTGGATGACCGTGACCTTGGCCGCCTTGCTTGGCCAGATCGGTTTGCCGGGCGCTGGTTTCGGGGTGGGTTACGGCTGCATGAACAACACCGGCAGCGGCCGCAAGGCGTTTTCCGGGCCGCGATTTTCCCAAGGCGCGAACCCCATCAAGGATTTCATTCCGGTGGCCCGGGTCGTTGACATGCTGCTCAACCCCGGCGCGGCGTTCGACTACAACGGCCAGCAACGCCAGTACCCGGATATTCGTCTGGTGTACTGGGCGGGCGGTAATATTTTTCACCACCACCAGGACCTCAATCGCCTGCTGCACGCCTGGCAAAAGCCGGAAACCATTATCGTCCATGAACAGTTCTGGACCGCTCAGGCCAAGTACGCCGACATCGTGTTGCCAGCCACCACGGCGCTGGAACGCAACGACATTGGCAGTTCGGCGTCGGATCGCTTCATGATTGCCATGCAGCAGGCCATCGAGCCGGTGGGCGAATCCCGTGACGATTATTCGATCTTTGCCGAAGTGGCACGGCGTCTTGGTTTTGCCGACACCTTCACTGAAGGTCGCGATGCGGCTGGCTGGCTGCGTTTCATTTATGAAGAGTCGCGAGGCAGGGCGCAGGATTTTGGCGTGGAGTTGCCTGATTACGATCAGTTCTGGCGTGATGGGTTGTTCGAGGTTGCCTACCCCGAAACCGATACGGTATTGCTCAAACCCTTTCGCGATGATCCCGCAACCAACCCCCTGCCAACGCCATCGGGCAAGATCGAGATTTACTCTGAGCGCATCGCCGGATTTGGCTATGTTGATTGCCCCGGACATCCGGTGTGGCTGGGCCAGACAGAGCAGGCCTTTCCTTTGCATCTGCTGTCCAACCAGCCCAAGACCCGCTTGCACAGCCAATACGATCATGGCTCATACAGCCGCGCCTCGAAAATCCAGCAGCGCGAGCCGCTGACCCTGAACCGCGAGGACGCTTTGGCGCGGGGCGTTGCTGACGGAGATGTGGTCAAGGTCTTCAATGCGCGCGGGGCGTTTCTTGCGGGGGTGATCGTCTCGGATAATATCCGGCCCGGCGTGGTGCAGATCGCCACGGGTGCCTGGTTCGACCCGTTGGTGCACGGGCAGGCCAACAGCCTGGAGAAACATGGCAACCCCAATGTGGTGACCACGGATATCGGCTCATCGAGCCTGTCCCAGGGCTGTGCGGCGCAAACGGCGTCGGTAGAGATCGTGAAGTGGAACGAGGCGCTGCCGCCGATTACGGCGTTTGAGCCGCCGGAGATGGTGTGAAAGATCAGTGCCGGTAGGAGGGGACTTGTCCCCGATTGAGGCGAAGCTGCGGCAGTGAACGTTGGCACCATTCACTGCATCCGTCGTCAGAAACACCGCTTCCCGGACAAGTCCGGTCCTACCCGATTACTGTTGAGCCCGTTGCGCAAACACCGCTTTGCCCACGCCAATCAAGGTCACGTCATTCTGCGGCGTGTGAATGCGCGCGCAGAGTACGTTGCGCAGGTGGCGTTGCAGGGGATTGCTGCGCGACAGGCCGGGGTTGCCGGACGCTTCGATGGCCAGTTCCACGGCGCGGATGGCGTTGGTGGTGACCAGGTATTTGATCTGCGCCGCATGCACGGCCGGGGTCAGGCCCTGAGCGGCGGAGTGCAGCAGGTTGTGATTGTTGAACAGCAAAGTGTCGATCTGCCCGACCACTTCCTGAAAACGCGGCAAGGTCGAAAGCGCCGCGCCCAGATTGGAGGGCTTGCGCTGTTCCAGCCATTGCACGAACCATTCCCGTGCCGAGCGGGCCACGCCGTCGTAGACCGACGACAGCAGCACCGACATCCACAGCATGCCCGATGGGTCCAGTTCCGCCTGCGGCGCGCTCCATGGGCTGACGCTGACGGCGTGTTCCAGCGGCACCAGCACGTCTTCGAAAATCACTTCATGGCTGCACGTCGCGCGCATGCCCAGGTGATCCCAGTCCTCGACGATGCGAATCCCCGGCGTGTCCTTGTGCACCAGCCAGGCGCCCACCAGCGGATCAGCGTCATCGCTGCGCGCCCAGACATTGAACCAGGTCAGGCCGTGGCTGCCGGTGGAGTAAATCTTGCTGCCGCTGATCCGCCAGCCTTCAGCAGTGCGGCGGGCCGTGGTGGCAGGCAGACCGCCACGGGCCGGCGTGCCGAGGTCGGGTTCGACCCGCAGCGAGTTAATCAGCGCGCCTTCCTGCACGGCTTGCTGCGCCACTTGCACGCGTAAATGCGCAGGCCAGCTTTTGCTGTCCTGCAGGCGCGCGTGCTGGATGTATTGCATGACCAGAATCAGCGCGGTGGAAGGCTCGCCCTGAGCCACGGCGCTGATGGTTTGTTGTGCTTGCAGCAGATCGGCACCGCCGCCGCCCAGCTCGGTGGGGACGGTCAGGCCCAGCAGGCCGTGCTCGTGCAACAGGCGGAAATTGGCGTGGGGGAATTCACCGCTGGCGTCATAGCGCTCGGCTGATTCAGCCAGCAGCGCAGTGATGGTCGTCAGTCTGGCGGCGAACGCTTCGGCGGACTCGATGCCGGCAGGACGCACGACAACGGGGCGAAGGGGGGATGCGGTCATTGATGTTTATCCTTTTTACAATCTGTTGGAGCGAGCGCGCAGCGCTCCAACAGTCCGATAATGTCAGGCCAGCTCTGGCTGATGCTGCTCAACCGACGCGTCCTGCTGCGCATTGCGATTGACCGGCACTTGCAGGCCGAAATGCTCGCGCAGCGTCGAACCACTGTAGTCGCTGCGGAACAAGCCTCGTTCCTGCAAGACCGGGACCACCAGCTTGGCGAAGTATTGCAGGCCATCCGGCAATAGCGAATTGATGATGAAACCATCGGCCGCTTCTTGTTCAAACCAGGTCTGGATCGCGTCAGCCACCTGATTCGGGGTGCCGACGAATTCACGTCGCGGCCGGGAGAAATGCAGCGCGACTTCACGCAGGGTCAAGCCTTCATCTTTGGCCAGTTGCTTGATCCGGTCCGAGCCGCCTTTCTGGCTGTTGGAACCCAGATCGCCCAGCTCGGGGAAGGGCGCGTCCAGCGGGTATTGGCTGAAGTCGTGGTCGTTGAACGGGCGACCTAGCGCGACGATGGCGTCTTCAATGCTCACCAGCTCCACGGCCTGCTGATAACGGCTTTCCACCTCCGCATCATCGCGACCGACGATAGGGCGGATGCCCGGCAATATCGACAAGTCCAGCGGGTTGCGACCAAAGCCCACAGCGCGTTTCTTCAAGTCCCGATAGTAAGCCTGGCTTTCTTCCAGCGTCTCGGCGTGGACAAAGATCGCATCGGAATATTCGGCAGCGAAGTTACGACCGTCTTCGGAGGTGCCCGCCTGGAAAATCAGCGGCTGGCCCTGTTTGGAGCGGGCGATGTTCAGCGGGCCCTTGACCGAAAAGAACTCGCCCTGGTGATTGAGTGCGTGCAGCTTGCCGGGGGTGAAGAACTCGCCGGTCTGCTTGTTGCGGGCAAAGGCGTCGTCTTCCCAGGAATCCCACAGGCCTTTGACCACCGACACGTGTTCTTTGGCAATGCGATAACGCACCGCGTGGGGCGGGTGTTCTGCCTTGCTGAAGTTGTCGGCAGTGCCGCTGAGCCACGAGGTGACGACGTTCCAGCCGGCCCGGCCGCCACTGATGTGGTCCAGGGAAGAAATCTGCCGGGCGACCTGGAAGGGTTCGGTGTAGCTGACCGTAACCGTGGCCACCAGACCGATGTGCTCGGTGGTTGCTGCCAGCGCCGAAAGAATGGTCAGCGGCTCGAAACGGTTGAGGTAATGCGGACTGGATTTTTCATGAATGTGCAGGCTGTCGGCGATGAACACGAAATCGAATTTCGCCGCTTCGGCCAATTGCGCCTGCTGCTTGTAGAAGCCGAAATTGACGCTGGCATCGGCCAGTGCATTCGGGTGGCGCCATTCGCCCCAGCCGTGACCGACGCCATGCACCATGGCGCCGAATTTCAATTGTCTTTGCTTGCTCATGAGCGTGCTCTCCGGAATCGAATTGAGTGAACAGATGGGTTGGGTGTTACTGGGCGGCCGTCTTCACAACCTGAGCACGCGAAGCGTTGAAGCTTTTGTCGAAGCCTTTTGAGACGTCGATCTTTTTGCCGAGGATGCCTTCCTCCTGATAAATATCTGCCGTGGTTTGCAGGCCCTTGATGATCTTGTCGTCGATGTCCACCCGTTGCATCTTGGTGGCGCGGGCGATGGCCTGATGCACTTCGATCGGCAAACCGGTGGTCTTGGCCACGGCTGCGGCGTATTCGTCTGAATGGATGTTGCTCCACAGATAAGCGCGTTCCACCCGTGCCACGAAGTCGTCGAGCTGTAGGCGCTTGTCGGCGATGGCTTTGCTGGTCGCCGCCAGGTACAGGTGATTGGTCAGCAGCTCGTTGCCGCTGATCAGCACGCGATCCTGGCTCTGGGTGATGGCCACCGTGGTGTACGGATCCCAGGTCGCCCAGGCATCCGCGCCGCCGCTGGACAGCAGGATGCGCGATTCGCCGGGCAGCAGATTAATGAAGGTCACGTCGCTGGTTTGCAGGCCCGATTCACGCAGGGCCTTGATGGCCAGGAAGTGGCCGATTGAGCCGCGCCCGGTGACGATGCGCTTGCCCTTGAGGTCGGCGACGGTCTTGATCGGCGAGTCCTTGGGCACCAACAGCGCCGTGGTGAAGCGTCCTTCGGCGTGGGTGATGCTCACCACTTTCAAGGGCGCGCCTGCGCCCAGGGCAAATACGTAGGGCGCGTCGCCCAAGGCACCGATGTCCACGGCTCCGGCATTCAGTGCTTCACCCAGCGGCGCGGCGGACGGGAATTCGGAAAACTTGATCTCGTAGGGCACGTCTTTGAGCTCGCCCGAGACTTGCAGCAGGGTCTTGATCGAGGATTTCTGATTGGCGACCAGCAACGGTTCCAGGTCTGCGGCCTGAGCCTGCTGGCCCAGGGTCACGCTCAGCAACGCGCCCAGCAGCAAGCTTTTCAGGTGCCGGCTTTTCGAGGGCAGTGCGGGTTTGCGGACGAAGGACATAGGTGTTTCTCCAGGCGAGAGGACAGTGCAGCAGGGACCTCCGCCTGGAGGGGTCGGTCCCGTTGATGTGCAGCGTTCTTGGCTAACAGGGTGAATCAGATGACGTGGAAACCGTGGGTGCCGTCGCGGGCCAGTTGCGCCACCAGACCGTATTCCCAGTCCAGATACGCTTGCATGGCGGCGCGCGGTGCGTCGGTGCCTTCATAAGGTCGGCGATAGCGGTCAATGCGCGGCGAGGCGAGCTGGCTTTCCCCGGTTCCCAGCGGCAACCCGGCGGCAATCCAGCTGGCCGTGCCGTCCTTGAGCAGGAACACCGGCTTGCCGGTCAGGGCTTCGACGTCCGCCACTGCCAGACGCGCCAGCTTGCTGCTGCCGCAGGTCAGGACGTAGCGCTCGGCGGCGGGGATTTTTTCCAGCGCCGCCTTGAGCTGCGCGCGCAGTGTCCACCACGCGCCGGGAATGTGCTGCTTGACGTAGTTGGCGCTGGCGGTGAAATCCAGGACCGCAACGCCGCCATGCGCCTGCCATTCGACCAGAGTTTGCGGGCTGATTTCTTCGACCTGAGCTGGCGTCGGGATCGGTGCATTCCAGTCGCCTTGCTCGCTGAAATCGGCAGTGTGCAGGTCATCGACGACGAACACTTCCCAACCCAGCTGTGCCAGCCATGAAGCCGACATATTGGCGCGCACGCCGTCGTCGTCCACCAGTACCAGCCGGGCGCCGCGTACGCTGGCGAAGTGATCGGTTTCCTGCACCAGTTGCCCGCCCGGTGTCGAGCGCGCGCCTGGCAAGTGGCCTTTGGCGAATTCTTCCGGCGTGCGCACATCGAACAGATAAGTCGTCCGCGTGGCGTCTGCTTGCCAGCTGTGCACGTTGGCACGGCTGGCGCGTTTTACCTGCGCCTTGTCGGCGACCCGGCGGGCATCGGCGCTGGCGATTTCGCGGGTTTCTTCGCTGACCGCGGCAAAGCGTCGGGCCTGGCCGTGATCCAGAGTTTGCCCGGCCAGCAGCCAGCCGATGGTGCCGTTGCGCAGGGCGTTGATCTGATTGGGCAGGCCGGCGTTGACCAGCGATTGGGTGCCGATAATGCTGCGGGTGCGCCCGGCGCAATTGACGATGATCCGGGTATTCGGGTCCGGCGCCAGCTCCCGGGCGCGCAGCACCAGTTCGGCACCGGGCACGCTGATCCCGCCGGGAATGCTCATGGTCTGGTATTCGTCATAACGGCGTGCGTCGAGGACCACCACGTCGGCCTTGGATTCGATCAGTTGCAGCACGTCTTCAGCAGCCAGCGACGGCGTATTGCGATGATGCTCCACCAGTTCGCCAAAGGCCTTGCTCGGCACATTGACGTCGATAAACAGCTCGCCGCCCGCATCACGCCAGCCTTGCAGACCACCTTCAAGCAACTTCACGTCGCTGTAGCCCAGGCTTTGCAAACGCTCAAGGGCGATCTGCGCCAGGCCTTCGCCGTTGTCGTACAGCGTCACGGCGGTGTCACGACGGGGAATACGGGACAACACTTCCAGTTCGATTTTCGACAGCGGGATATTCGCCGCGAACAACGGATGGGCTTCGGCGAACGGCGCTTCTTCGCGTACGTCCACCAGCGCCAGTTCATTTTTATCCAGCAGTGCCTGGCGGATATCGGCAAAGGATCGGGTAGTTGGCTGGGTCATTGTGCTTGGCTCTCTTTAGACAGGTCCCAGATGTTGGGCAAAAAGGCGTTGGAATAGCCGGAAATAAACAATTTTTCAGTACCGTCAGGCTGATACACCGCGCGGCGCACCGCACCAATGTTGGCGCCGTAGACGTGAATGCTGATCGATACCTGATCGCTGTAGGCGTTGCTGACTTGATGAATGTCGTTGCTGCGCGGCGACAGGGCTTCGACGTGGCCGGGCTCCAGGCGAATCGCCGGACCTTCCTGCTCCAGCCGGCCATTTTCACTGCGAGCGAATCCCTGGGAGAACTCAGCTCCGCGCAACATGCCAATCAAGCCCCAGACCCGATGGTCATGAATCGGCGTGCTCTGTCCCGGCCCCCAGACAAAACTGACCACCGAGAACCGCTGCCGGGAGTCGGCATGGAGCAGGAACTGCTGATAGCGCTGCGGGTCGGGAACGGCATATTCATCGGGCAGCCAGTCGTCGTAACTGACCAGTTGGGACAGCAGCTTGCCGCCACGATGCAGCAAGTCGCCTTCGCGAGGGTTGCCGTCGATCAGTTCAGCCAGTGCGCCAATAAAGGCTCTGAGTCTTTCCGGGTGTCGGGTCTGCGTCATATCGAATCCAGCGCTTGGTTAAGGCATGGATGAATATAAGCATAATGGAGGTGTTTAATATGCTATTTTTTTATGATTAGGATATAACCAAAGTGTTGGTCGGTTGAGTAGGGTGCTACGAATCAATGGTGCTCGCCACTGCGCCGGATCACAGGCGGCTGTTGAGAAATGCGTCCAGCCTTGGCGTTTGGGACTTGCCAAAGAACACTGAGGTTGGCGCATCGACATTAACAGTGCCCTGATCGAGAAACACGCAGCGGTGGGCCACCCGCCTGGCGAAATTCAGTTCGTGCGTGACGCATAGCATGGTCATGCCTTCCCGAGCCAGATCCTCCATGACCAGCAGCACTTCGTTGACCATTTCCGGGTCCAGCGCGGATGTCGGCTCATCAAACAGCATGATGCGCGGCTGCATGCACAAGGCGCGCGCTATCGCTACCCGCTGTTGCTGCCCGCCGGAGAGTTCGCCTGGGTATTTGTGGGCTTTTTCACTCAGCTGCACGCGTTCCAGCAAGCGCATGGCGGTCGCTGTGGCGGTGCGCTCGGTCATGCCTAAGGCGACTTTTGGCGCGTAAGTGCAGTTCTCCAGCACGGTCATGTGGGGAAACAGATTGAATTGCTGGAAGACCATGCCCAGTTCCCGACGCACGTCCTGGATGCTTTGTGGCTCCGGGGTCAGGCTGATACCGGCGACGATGATTTGCCCGTTATCGTGGGGTTCAAGGTGGGCGATGCTGCGAATCAGTGTTGATTTGCCTGAGCCCGACGGACCGCAGATCACCACCGTTTCGCCTTTGTGTATCACCAGGTCAATGCCACGCAAAACCTGATGATTGCCATAAAACTTGTCCACCCCGCTCAAGGTGATGATGGGTGTGGGTGCCGACTGTGTGGCTTTTGCAATGGGCAGCGCAGGGCTGATGACGGTCATTTGATATGCGCTCGCGTCTGACCAGCATTGAGGTAACGTTCTGCGGCATCGAAGCCAAAACGGATGATGTTGATGATGGTCCAGTAAATCGCCGCAGCGGTGAGCAGCGGCGTGAATGGGTCGTAAGTGAATTCGAACACTTCATTGGCCGCCGCGTTGAGTTCAACGAGGGTAATCGCACCAACGGCCGCCGTGCTTTTGACCATGATCAGGATTTCGTTCTGATAAGCGCGCAGTGCATGCCGGGCCGCAATCGGCAGGCGGACTTTCCAGAAGATCACGGGCGGGCGCATCCCCAACGCAGAGGCCGCTTCGATCACCCCTTGCGGCACCGCCTGCAAACCGCCCCGCAGGATTTCCGCGAGATACGCCGAGTGGGTCAGGGAAAGTCCTGCCACCGCGCAGAAATAGGCATTGGAGAACAACGGCCACAACGGGCCGTTGCGGATTGCTGACAGTTGCGGCAAGCCGTTGTAGATCGCATACAGCAAAATCAGGCTGGGCACGCCTCGGAAGAAACCGACATAACCGGCGGCAATCCAGCGCCGCCGCGTTGATGCACGGCGCAATGCCAACGGGATTGCGATCAGCATTCCCACCATCAGCACTGGCATCAGCACCGCCAGGCTCATGGCGGCGCCCCTCAACAATTGTGGCAAGGTGTTCCATGCCAGCGCTAAGTCGTAATGCATAGGTTTACCTGTCCGCTGGTGAACCGCAATCAGTCAAGGCGTTGCCCGAACAGCGAACCGAAACCTTCGATGGGCGCATGCACGCCCGACAGCATCAAGGTATGCCAGAACGAAGCCTGGATAGCGCTGATGACCGGGATACCCAGATCCTGCTCAAGCGCCGCAATCGCGCCGACGCTGCGCATGTTGGTGCAGCTGATGAATACCGCTTCTGATTCGGGGTGCACAGTGCGACGCGCGAAATCGTAGACACGCTCCAGCGGGATTTCCCCCAGCTCGATGTCGCCGGTAATGCCCAGGCCGTCAGCCGCGAGAATATCGAAGCCATTGGCGGCAAAAAAAGCCTGGCCGCGCTGGGTGACTTCTTCAATGTACGGCCCGACAAAGGAAATGCGTTTCACGCCAAAGCTGCGCAGCGCCAGCAATGCTGCGCTTGACGCTGTGGTCACCGGAATATCGCCCATGACCGCGCGCATCCGGTCGGCCACCACGTCGTTGAACCCTTTGCCTTCCAGAAAGCTGGCGCTGGTGCCGCCGAAAACGGCGGCGGTCAGCGGCGCAGTCGCCAACAGGCGCGCGGCGTCTTCCAGTGGCCCTTCGCTCATCATCGAACGGATGCCGTCGCTGGACGCATTGAGGAACGGAATGCGCGTGGTGTGAATGGACACGCCCTCGGGCGCCATTGCGTGAAATTCAGGCTCCATGACGGTGCTGGAAGCCATATAAATCAGGCCGATCCTGGCGCGCCAACCGGTGTAATCTTTCATCGGGAATGCCTCATGTTAAGTAGTTTGATCTGCTAGCTGTTTGGGCTTTTGACTGTGTTTGCGCTTGTCCAGGCGACCGATCAACCAGACCGTCAACAAGCTGAAGGCCAGGAAGAAGACGGACACCGCGCAGTAAAAAAGAAAGGGTTCTTTGGTATTGCCAGCGGCCATCTTGGCTTGGGCGATGACCTCTTTGATGCCGACCAGCGAGATCAACGCGGTGTCTTTAAGGACGACAATCCACATGTTGCTGAGGCCCGGCAATGCCAGGCGTATGGATTGCGGAAAGACGATATGCGCCCACATTTTTCTGCGCGGGATCAACAGCATGGCGCTGGCTTCGAACTGACCCTGGGGCAACGAGCGGATGGTGCTGCGGATAAGCTCCGCAAGATAAGCGCTGTAGACCAGACCCAGCGCCGCGACCCCGGCGGCGGTGGGTGTCACGTCGACGCGGACTTGCAAGCCGGCCAGCCCGAACAACGAGGCGATCATTTCGCTGCCGCCGTAGTACAGCAAAAATGCCACCAGCAACGCTGGAACCCCCATGAACAAGGACGCGTAGACGCGCCAGCAACGCCAGCGCCAGCCGTGCGGGTTAAGCGTCAACAACGCGATGGCGGTGCCGATGCTCAATGCGAGCAAATAGCCGAGCACGGCGACCTTGATCGTCACCAATGCGCCGAAGAACAGCTCGTCGCCGTACCCGGCGTCGCCCCAGCTCAGCAGTCCCAGCATTAGGATTCCCCTGATTACGCCGGCTTGATGCAGGCATTTTCCGCCGGAACGATTGCCACCGGAATGAAGCGCTCTCGAATGTGCGTGAACGTGCAGTCGGCAAGCATGGAGGCAAGCGCTTCATTCATGCGCTTGGCCAGATCAGTGCTGTCCTTGCGGACAATCCAGCTGGAGCCGCGCTCGGCTTCAGGAATCGATGGATCGCCGGTCCAGAATTCGCCGCCATCGAGTTTGAAGTCCTTGCCCTCGGGCTTGCTGATCAGTTCCAGAGTCCAGTTGATCTTCGGGCCCAGCGTTGCATCGATCCTGCCGGCGAGCAGATCAAGACGGATCTGCTCGGGATTGTCGTAGTTGGTCAGTTCAATGGCATCGCCGAAATGCTCGGTCAGGTAACGCGATTGGGCGGAGCCGCGCTGGGTGCCGAAACGAACGCCTTGCAGGCCGGTTTTGGTGAACGCGAAATGGCTGTTGGCGCGCACGATAAAGGCGTCCGGGTTGTAGACGATAGGCATGCCAAACAGCGCCTTTTCCTTGCGCTCCGGCAGAGGTTTGATCTGCGTGGTAATGCCGTCGAGTTTCTTCGCCAACAAGGCGGGGATCAGGGCTTTGAAGTCCATGACCACGATCTCGCAGTCGACTTTCATGCGCTTGCACATTTCGCGTGCCAGCTCAGGCTCGACGCCGGTCAACTTGCCGGATGCATCGACGATGCTGAAGGGCGGGTAACTTCCCTCATTGCCAAACACAAGCTTCTCTGCACAGATCGCTGCTGTGGAAAACACCAGGTTGGCGAATAGAGCGAGACCAATAGCTGAATAGTTCAAAGAGCACCTCATGACTTGCCAGGGTTGAGAACAATCTAGGGACAAATTGCGTGCAACAGATCAGCTAGCCGTATCGAGCATACGGAGTTTGAAACGGTCATTAGTTACGGCTTGGCGAAGCAGGGATTAACTAAATAAATGGTAGGGATTGGCACTGCCAGCCACCTGGCTGGCGCCGCCCGCTGCGAGGCGCATCGCCTCAGTCACAGGTGACAGGGGTGCCAGGTTTCTCGTAAGCCATATAGTCGTTCTGCATGACGATGTGGTCGGCGATGTATTTCGCGTCGTGCCAGACGCCGTAGATGAAAGAGGACGCGCGGTTCACCAGATTGGGCAGGCCGAGAAAGTAGATGCCGCTTTCGGCAGAGATGCCGCGCTTGTGGAAGGGCTCGCCTTTTTCACCGAATGCGTTCACCTGCAGCCAGCTGAAATCAAACGTGAAACCGGTCGCCCACAACACCGTGGTAATGCCAGCTTCGGCCAGGTCGAGACTGAGGATCGGGTTCGTCAGGCATTCCGGGTCTGGCAGCAGCGTCCACGCCTCGGGTTCGGCAGGAAACGGCAAGCCGTTTTCCTCGATGTAGGCATCGGCGTCACGCAGCACATCGAAATAGGCTTTGTCACCTTCGGCAACGTTGGCGGCCAGGCCTTCCTGGAACACGATCACCCCGTCATTCCATGACTGGGTCAACCCCACCAGATTGATGCCCGCATGGGCAAGGCGCCGGAAGTCGACCGTCTTGCCACCTTCATAACCACTGACGGCGAAGGCGACGTGTTGCTTCTTGGGCTTGATCTTGACCTCATCCCACAGACCCAGGGCACCCAGCCACCAGCAGTAATCACGGCCGCGATAGGAACGGGGCGGGCGGTAATGCTCACCCACGGAGAGATAAACGGTTTTGCCTGCCCGGCGTAATTCTTCAGCGATCTGGGAGCCCGATGCACCGGCACCCACTACCAGTACGGCGCCATCGGCCAGCTGTCCTGGATTCTTATACGCCGAGGAGTGCAACTGCTGGATGGGCGCCGACTCAGGGATGATTTTCGGGTAGATCGGGCTCTGGAACGGACCCGTTGCGGCGATCACGTTGGCCGCCTCGATCACGCCGGCAGACGTCGTCACCTTGAAGCCGGACCGACCTGCATGGCGTTGTACTTGCTTGACCTCCACGCCAGTGCGCACCGGGGCCTTGAGCATTTTCGCGTAGTCCTCGAAGTAGCTTGCCATGCGCTCCTTGGGCGGGAAGGCTTCCGGGGAGATGCCCTCGAATTTCAGGCCGGGAAATCGATCGTGCCAGGCCGGTCCATTGGCGACCAGTGAATCCCAGCGTTCCGAACGCCAGCGCTCGGCGACCCGGCTGCGCTCCAGAACGATATGCGGCACACCCATGAGCGAGAGATGCTCACTCATGGCGATGCCCGCCTGACCAGCACCGACAACCAGGGTGTTGATTTTTTCTACTGACATTTGAGTTTCCTAAAGGTAATCGACCCTGACCTGCATCACCGACGCCTGAACATCAACGTCACGTCGAAGAAGCACAGGAGCTCTGGATATCATTCATCGACAGCCGCCAGTCTGCTCAAGCCCCGGTCTTTTGAAAAACAGGCTTTTTGAACGCAGAGGTTAGGTAAAAACAAACCCGCGCCCGAGGCTCATGCGCGGCGGTTGCGAGGTCACTCGCGCAGCGCCAGAGTGAGGCGTTCAAGCATGCAATCGCAGGCTTGAAGTTGTTCGACGCTGACGAACTCATCGGGTTTATGACCTTGCTCCATGCTGCCCGGACCACAGACCACCGTCGGGATACCAATGGCGTCAAACAACCCGCCTTCGGTGCCGAAAGCCACGGTGGTGAATTCGCTGGAACCGCAGAATCGGGCGATCAACTGCGCTGCGTCACTGTGGGCATCGGTGGCGAGCCCCGGATAAGCAGACAATTGGCAGAAACGCACGCTGGTGTCGGCGTTGACCGCGTGCATTCTGGGCACCACCTGCTGCTGCGCGTAGTGCTGCAGTTGCTGCGCAACGTCGTAGGGGTTCTGGCTGGGGAGCGTGCGTATTTCGAAGTCGAAACGACAATCGGCGGGAACGATATTCAAGGCCTTGCCACCACTGATCAAACCGGTTTGCACCGTCGAGAATGGCGGATCGAAACGAGGGTCCTGCAGTTCGGGAGCGCGCAGCTGCGAACCGATGCGGCCCAGCTCGCCAATCAAGTCCGCGGCGTATTCGACGGCATTCACGCCGCTGGGCGCATACGCCGAGTGGCAGGCCGCACCCTGCACATCGCAGCGCATGGCCAGTTTGCCTTTGTGGCCCAGTACCGGCTTGAGTTCGGTAGGTTCGCCGATGATGCACAGCAAGGGCTTGTGCGGCCGTTGTTCCAGCTCTGCAAGCAGCGCGCGGACGCCCAGGCAACCGACTTCCTCATCGTAGGACAAGGCAATGTGCACCGGCATGCGCAACGGCTCGGCGAGCAGGCCGGGGACCGCCGCCAGCACACAGGCAATGTAGCCCTTCATGTCCGCAGTGCCACGGCCGTAAAGCTTGCCGTCATCTTCACTCAACTGGAACGGCGCAACTGTCCACGGCTGGCCATCCACCGGCACTACATCGGTATGCCCGGACAACACGATGCCGGGACGATCATCCGGCCCTACAGTGGCGAACAGATTGGCTTTGCTGCGCTCGGCATTGAAGATCAGCTCGCAGGGCACGTGCAGCTGCGCCAGGTAATCGCGCACGAACTCGATCAGTTGCAGATTGGACTCGCGGCTGGTGGTGTCGAAAGCAATCAGCGACGCCAGGAGATCTCTGCTGCTGCTCATTCATTCATCTCCAGGCACCCCGTAGCTGGGCGCTTGGGTAGGGTCGAGTGCGCGAGTGATGTAATCCTGCATCTGCGGGCTGTAGTCGGCCCACAACTGCGCCAATTGCCCGACCGGATCTTGATCCGCCCAATCGACTCGCAAGTCGACGATGGGCCAGACCAGTTCGCCAACCACTTTCAAGGCGGCCGAATGCACCGGACCTGCTTCGCCACCGGCAGCCAGGGCCGCTTGCATGGCGGCGATCAGGCGGTCGGCCAATTGTCCTTCGCTGGTTTCGAACGCCCGCACCAAAGCGTCGATAACGGCTCGGTCGGCGAGCATGTTTCCGGCGCCGACGCATTGTTCACCAGCCACCGCGTTGTGGCAGCCCAGGGTCTGGCTGCCGCTGAAATGCGCGGTGTTGCCCAGGTGATCGATCACCGTCAGTTGCCTGAACTGGCTGTAGCGGTCGCCACCCAGCGCGGTAGCCAGCGCCTGTTCAGGTGCCAACCCTTGTTGCAACTGATCGAGAACATCGACGCCCAGCGCGGGCAGGGTGATGTTCTGCGTTGCGACTGCGCCGACTCCGGGGCGCAGCCATGGGCAACGCGCGCCGACGGCAATGCTCGATGAGCTGATGGCGATGCCCAGTTGACCGGTTTTGGCGCAGCGGCCAATGATTGAAAATGTCATGGTGTCTTGATCCTGTTTCGGACTGAGGTGGCGTCAGATTCTGGTTGGGCGTGGCACCGCAAGTCAGCGCGTTCCTTCAACATTGAGTACGCGTCCCAATCCCAGGAAGCGATTGGCCAGCGTCAGCAAGGTCGCCGTCACCGCGATATACATCACTGACAGCGCCGCCAGCGTCGGATCGGCAAACTCGCGGACATAGTTGTACATCGCCACCGGCAACGTCTGGGTTGCCTGCGTGGTCACAAAAAGGGATGCGGTGAATTCGTTGAACGACAGGATCGCCGCAAACAGCCAACCGCCGAACAGTCCGGGAATCATCAGCGGCACGGTGATGGTCCATACCACCTGCAACGGTGTTGCCCCAAGACTCGCGGCTGCCAGCTCGATCCGTTGTTCCAGGTTGTGCAGCGACACGTACAGGCTGCGCAGCACAAACGGCAGCACCAACACGACGTGGCAGAAAATCACCAGCGCATAACCGCGTCCCAGGTTGAGTTGCGAGACCAGCATCAGCAAGCCCAGGCCGATGGTGAAATGCGGGATGAACAGCGGCGACAGCAGCACGGCTTCGATCAGCCCCTTGCAGCGAAACTCGTAGCGGTGAATGGCAATCGCCAGGGTGGTACCGATCACCACGGCCAGGCTCGACGCCCAGGCGGTGACCACCAGCCCGGCATAGAAACCCTTGCGGAAATCGTCGTAGTCCAATGCGCGCTCAAACCAGCGCAACGACCAGCCCTTGGGCGGAAAGAACAGCACCGAGGTACTGCTGAACGAGGAAATGATCACCACCACGGTCGGCAGCAGCACGAACAACAGGATCAGAACTATCAACAAGCGGCCAGCGTGGCCCAGCCATTTGTCGCGATTGGAACGGGTCATATCAGTGGCCTCCGGCGCTTTGCAGGGAACGGGTCATGCGCTTGAGCGCAGCCAGCAGCAACACGGTCAAGAGCAGGCCGGCAACGCTCAGGGCGGCGGCGAAAGGGAAGTTCAGTGACGAAAAGCCCAGCTGATAAACCAGCGTGGCAATCGTGCTGACTTTGCCGCCACCGATCAGTTGCGGCGTGGCGAATGCACTGAATGTCCAGGCGAAAGCCGTGGTCAGGCTGGCGACGATGCCCGGCAGCGACAGGGGCAAAGTGACGGTGAGGAATGCCCGGATCGGCCCGGCGCCCAGGCTGGTCGCGGCTTTTTCGTACGCAGGATCGATATGCGAAAGCCCGGTGGCAAGCATCAACACCATGATCGGCATGGTCACATGGACCAGCGCCAACACCACGCCGGTCTGGGTAAACATCAGTTGCAGGGGCTTGTCGATCATACCCATGGCCAGCAGCAGGCTATTGAGAAAGCCGCTGCTGCCCAGCACGATGATCCAGGAATAGGTCCGCACTACCTCGCCGAGGAACAGTGGCGTGATGGCGATGATGAGAATGGTCGATTTCAGCCATCCGGTGCGGGTGCGCACCAGCGCGTAGGCCAGCGGGTAGCTGAGCAGCAGGCCGAACAGCGCGGTCTTGAAACTCAGTGATACGGTGTTGAGAAACGCCTGTGCGTAGAGGCTTTTGAACAGGTCCTGGAAGTTGTCGAGGGTGAAACCGCCCACTTCCAGCGAGCCGGGGATAAAGGCGCGCACGCTGTATTGCAGCACGGTCAGCATGGCAATTGTCAGGCCCAGGGCCGTGAGCGCCGAGGGCAGCACAAACCACAGGACAAACGCAGGTTTTCGAGTCATGGGCATTCCCGTAGAAATCGGCGGTAAGGCGGTCGCGACACATGGCCGCAGAACTACTGCACTGAGCAGAAAGCGGCGCGAGAGGCCTCGCGCCCGGTTATGCGCTTAGTGCGCCATGATGTTTTCCGAGAACCACTTGCGCCAGTCGGCGGATTTTTCGGCCCGCAGTTTCGGGTCGACGTTCAGCGTTGCGTCCCACTGCGCGGCAGTGGTGAGCATGCCCGGCAGTTTGGCAATCTCAGGGTCGACTTGGGCGTTGGTCACCACCGGGCTGCCGTGGTTGATCCTGGCGATCTTGGCCTGCACATCCGCCGACAAGGCAATGTTCATGAACTTGTAGGCCAGGTCCGCATGCTTGCTGCCTTTATTGATGCCCATGGCATCGACGCCGAGCACTGCGCCTTCCTTGGGGATCGCCAGCTTGATGTTCACGCCTTCTTCGATCATGTGATAAGCGTTCATCGACAGCATGACCTGCACCGGGGTTTCGCCGGTAGCGATCAGCTGCTGGCTGTTGGCATCGTTGGTGTAGAACGACTTAATGTTGGGGATCAGCGCCTTGAGCTTGTCCTGGCCCTTCTCCCAATGCTGCGCGTCGCTGCCGGAAAGTTTGGCCGATACCGCGATGATGTGGCTCGGGTCCCAGTCGGGCAGGGCGAGCATGCCTTTGAGTTCGGGTTTCCAGAGGTCATTCCAGCTATCGAACGTCACGTCCTTGGGCACCATGTCCGGACGATAGCCGATGGTGTAGACGTAACCCCAGACGCCGACATGGGCCGGGCTGAGCCTGGCCTGCTGGACCAGATTGGCGGCGTTGGCCAGCTTGCTCATGTCGAGGTTTTCGAACAGCCCGTCATTGGTGTACAGCCAGCCAACGTGGGAGGTGGTGAAGGTCAGGTCGGTCTCGGCAGTGCCGGCCAGCTTCGCCTTGTTCAAGCGGTCGATGGTGCCGCCGGTAACGTACTCGACCTCGACGCCGGTCTCTTTGGTGAATTGCTGGCCGATGGCCTCGTCGATGAGTTCCTTGAAGCTTCCGCCCCAGGTGCTGACGATCAATTTGTCAGCAGCATTGGCACCCGCAGCGGCCAGCAGGCTGGCGCTCAAAACGGTCAAGGCAATGGCGTTACGCAGCATTTTCTATTCCTCATGGATGGTTCGAATTGTGATCGGTTGCAGCCATCCGGCTGCCCCGCATCAGTGCACGGCAGCTGGAGGCGCGATGAATTCATGATGGAGTGGTGAACACGCTGCGGTAAAACAGCCTTTGCCATGCTTATGCGTCGGAATTTCCGATGCAGCCCGATGCAGTCGATTGAGAAGGGTTTGCCTAAGCATGGCTGTGGCAATTGCTTATTTGCTCGGGGGCCGGCGAAGACCATCATGGGCGCATGCTGTGCAGGGTCTGCGTACGCCCGGCATGGTCCGTGCATCGTCCTACAGGTCTGACCACAAGCGCGTAGGCGCGGGTCGCCTGATCCTCTGTCTGGAAAGCTATCTATGCTCAGTCGAATTACGCAACGACAGCTGGAGTACTTTGTCGCCTCTGGCGAAGCCGGCAGTCTGCTCGGTGCTTCGGAACGTATTCACGTATCTTCGCCGTCGATCTCGGCAGCGATCACCCATATCGAGTCGGAGCTGGGCGTGCAGTTGTTCATCCGCCACCACGCCCAGGGTGTGTCGCTGACGACCATTGGCCGCCAGGTATTAAAAGAAGCGAAGCTGATTCTGGAGCAGATGAATAACCTCTACACCATCGCTTCGGAATCCCTGAACATGGTGCGTGGGCCGCTGCGGGTGGGTTGTCTGGAGTCGCTGGCGCCAATGATCACGCCGGAGCTGGTGTTCGGCTTTGGCCGCGCGTTTCCCGGGGTGCGCATCAGTCAGGTCGAGGGCAACCACGAGCAACTGCTGGAAAAACTTCGCAGCTCTGAAATTGATATCGCCCTGACCTACGACCTGGCGACCAGTGACGACATCGACTTCCAGCCGTTGGCGCAGTTGCCGCCTTACGTGATGGTCGGCGAGCATCACCCGCTGGCGAACCTTCAGGCGGTGACCTTGCACGATCTGGAAACCTATCCGATGGTGTTGCTGGACATTCCCTGGAGCCGCGAATATTTCATGAGCCTGTTCATGCAGGCGGGCGTTACGCCCAATATCGTCATGCGGTCGAGCAACCTGGAGGTGGTGCGGGCGATGGTCGCCAATGGTGTCGGCTTCAGCATTGCCAATGTGCGGCCCAAGGCCAATCTGTCCCAGGACGGCAAGCGCCTGATTCGTGTGCGACTGTCCGGCGAACATCGGCCGATGCGCCTGGGTTACGCGACCGCCAACAATGCGCAACTGTCGCGTCTGGTCAGCGCGTTTGCCGAGCGTTGCCGGATGTTCGTCTCCGACCAATACATCCCCGGCATGGCGGCACCGAGTTTCTTCGATCCGCATGCCGTTCGTGTCCTCAAGGGCGTTAGCTGAGTGCGTCAGTAGCCGCGCGCCGGATCTACCTGATGCAATATCGCCTCGCCTCGGGCCAGGCGTTGAATATTATCGGCAACCTGCGCAGCCGCAGTCGCGGGGATGGCGACCGATGCCAAATGCGGCGTGATCAGCACGTTATCCAGCGCCCACAGCGGATCCTGTGGCGGGAGCGGTTCGCGGTCGAAGACATCCAGCGTCGCTTCGCCGATTTTCCCGCTGGCCAGAGCAACGGTCAGCGCCTGCTGGTCGACCACGGCGCCACGCGATACGTTGATGAAGCAGCTGCCGTCGGGTAACAGCGCCAGGCGTTCAGCGCTGAGCAGCCCGTTGGTCTGCGGTGTCAGTGGCAGCATCACCACGAGGATATCGCTGCTGGCAATGAAGTCGTCCAGAGCGTCCATACCGCTCACGCATGTCACGCCTTCCAGCTGTTTGATCGAACGGGACCAGCCGCGCACGTCGAAGCCTTGGCGCACCAGTTCCAGCGCGGCATAAGACCCCAACTCGCCAAGCCCCAATACGCCAACGCGCACGCTCGATGGCAGGCGCGGGTGCAGATAATGCCAGCGCCGCTCGCGCTGGGCTCGTTCAAAGGCAGGAATGTCGCGGGCATAGCGCAGCACGGCGAACAGCACGTAGCTGGCCATCATGCGACCCATGTCCGGGTCCGAAAGGCGGGTGATGGGAATCGCCGGCAAATCGTCACGACCCACCAGCGAATCGACGCCGGCCCCCAGGTTCACCAACAGTTGCAGATTACGATAGCGAGCGAAGAAACCTTGCGGCGGCTTCCAGGCCAACGCGTAGAGCACGCTGTCGGGATCTTCGACGTCATGCTCCCGGCAGATGCACACGCCGGGCAGCAGCGGGGCGAGCAGCGCCTGCCACTCTTCAAAGCTGTCGAATTCACTGTAAAACACCAACGTCGTACTCACGCTTGTGTCTCCAGCAGCTCGGCCACTGCCGTCAACGCCAGGCGATAGCCCAGCGCACCCAGACCCGCGATGACCCCGGTGGCGGCTTTGGATACGTAAGAGTGATGACGAAAGTTTTCGCGCTTCCAGATATTGCTCATGTGTGCCTCGATAATCGGGCCGTCGAACGCCAGCAGCGCATCCAGGATAGGCACCGAGCTGTAGGTCAAGCCGGCGGCATTGATGATGATGGCGTCGGCGTCGCGGCGTGCTTCCTGAATCCAGTCCACCAGCACGCCTTCGTGATTGCTCTGGCGAAACTCCAGTCGCAGGCCCAGTTCGGCTGCATGGCGCTGGCATCTGGCTTCTATGCTGGCAAAGCTTTCGCTGCCGTAGGTGCCGTTTTTATCCAGACCGTACAGGTTGGCATTCGGGCCGTTGAGGAAAAACACGGTGCGGGACATGGCAAACTCCAAAGCGTTACGCGACCGGTCGGGTCGCAAGCATGGCGGGGTGTTGGTCGAATTCAGCGAACCAGGCCGCAGCGGCGGGGTGGCCGGCGCGCCAGTCAAGGTCGGCGAATCGGAAATCCAGATAGCCGAGGCCGCAGCCGATGGCAATCGCCCCGATATCGTCGGGGATGCGGCTCAATTGCGGCGCTTGGGTTTCGATCTCGGCCAGGGCTGCGCGGACTTTGAGCAGTTGTCCTGTGATCCACGCGTCCCACTGTTTTTCCACGGGCCGCGCGCTGCTTTCGTAACGCGCCAGCAACGCCGCATCCACCAGGCCATCACCCAGTGCCAGACGGACCAGACTGACCCAGCGTTGCTGGCCATTGGTCGGGAACAGCGAGCCGTTGGCATAGTCATTCAGGTACTCGCAGATCACCCGGCTGTCGTACAACGACAGGCCGTCAGCGGTCTGCAAGGCGGGCACTTTGGCCAGAGGATTGAAGCGCGCGATGCGCTCGTCGCGCTGGATGGGATGCGCCGCCGAGTCGAGCAACTCGATTTGCTCGATGATGCCCAGATAATGGGCGCAGACCATGACCTTGCGTACATAGGCAGAGGTCGTCGCGTAGTACAGCTTGAACATTAAGCCTCCTTTATCGGGCATGAAGACATGACCTGCTACAGCGCATCAACGGTCAGCAACACCTTGCCGATGTTGGCGTTGGCCTCCAGTAGACGGTGCGCCTCGACGGCTTGATTCAAAGGCAGCTGGGCGTGGATCAACGGGCGGACCTGACCTGACGCCAGCCACGGCAACAGGTGCTCGCGGATGCAAAGCGCGATACGGGCTTTCTCTTCGCTGGTTTTCGGTCGCAGTGTCGAAGACGTAAGGCTCAGGCCCTTGCGCATCACCAGTTGCAGGTCCAGTTCGATCTTCGCCCCTTGCAGAAATGAAAGGCTCACGTGACGTCCGCCGGGTGCCATCGCTGCCAGGTTGCGAGCCACATAAGGCCCGCCGACGTTATCGAGCACGACATCGACGCCGCGCCCGGCTGTGCAGTCGTTGACCACTTCCACAAAGTCTTCCTGATCGCGGTCAACGGCCCGCCAGACGCCCAGCGCCTTCAGTGCGGCAATTTTCTGCGCGCCACCGGCAGTGGCAATCACCCGTGCGCCAGCAGCCTGCGCGCACTGCACAGCGAAGCTGCCAACACCGCTCGCGGCGCCGTGGATCAACACCGTGTCACCCGCGCTCAGGCGGCCCAGTTCGAACAGGTTGTGCCAGACCGTGAAGGCCGCTTCCGGCACGCCAGCGGCGTCCTCCAGCGACAGGCCGTCCGGGACGGGTAAGCAATGGGTGGCAACAGCGACGCAGTATTGGGCGTAACCACCGCCGTTAAGCAGCGCCATGACCCGATCGCCGGGTGCGAAATCTGTAACTCCACTGCCCACCGCCATCACTGTGCCAGCCGCTTCCAGGCCGAGTACATCGGTGACGCCGGGCGGGATCGGCATGCCGCTGCGCTGCATCAGGTCCGGGCGATTGACCCCGGCCGCCGCTGTGCGGATCAGTATTTCCCCGGCTTGCGGCTGTGGCAGCGCACGCTGCACCCATTGCAGCACTTCAGGTCCACCGGGTTCGCGGGCGATGACGGCGTTGATCGTTTCGGGAAGCTGGCTCATGCAATCGCTCTTCATTGGGGTGGCTGAACGTCGGCCGCGAAAGCGCAGGTGCCTTCGTCGTCAAAGGTCAGGCCAGCGGCAGCGCCGACAGGCCAGCGGGTCAGGGCGTCGAGGCCGGACTGGCGGACAAACAGGCGGCGTTGTCCCAACGCCGGCACGTCCAGATGGATGTCCACGTGATCGCCCTGAAACACATGGGTAACCACGGTGGCGCTGAGCAGCGAGTGGGGGCCTAGCGCGCCGAGACGGATGTTCTCCGGGCGCACGTAAACATCCAGCCGTTCGCCAACCTGGGCGTGAACCCGCTCGGCGGGCAGACGCAGCGTGCTGTCGCCCAGCTCCAGAGTGGCCAGGTCGTCGCGACTCAGGTAACGGCCGGGGAGGATGTTGACGTCGCCGACAAAACTGGCAACAAACGGGTCCTCCGGGCGGCGATAGATCGCGTCGGGCGTGCCGATCTGGCGCACGTGCCCGGCGGACATCACCACCACGCGATCACTCATGCTCAGGGCTTCGCTCTGGTCGTGGGTGACAAATACCGTCGTGACGCCCAGCTTGCGCTGGATATCCTTGAGTTCGATCTGCATCGACAGCCGCAAATTCTTGTCCAGTGCCGAAAATGGCTCGTCGAGCAGCAATACCTTGGGCCGGATCACCAACGCCCGAGCCAGGGCCACGCGTTGCTGTTGACCGCCCGATAGCTCGCTCGGCTTGCGCTCGCCATAACCTTGCAGCTTGACCAGTGCCAGTGCCTGCTCGACGCGTTCGGCGATTTCGGCCTTGGGCACCCGGCGCATGCGCAGACCGTAGCCGACGTTCTTCGCCACGCTCATGTGCGGGAACAGCGCGTAATTCTGAAACACAATGCCGATTTCCCGCTGATACGGCGGGGTTTCGGTGACCAGTTGGCCATCAATGAAAATCTCGCCGTTGTCGGCTTCAGCGAATCCAGCCATCAGGTTGAGCAGGGTGGTCTTGCCGCAACCCGACGGGCCGAGCAGCGTGACAAATTCGCCTTCCTGAATCTTCAGCGAGACCTTGTGCAGCGCGATGGAATCGCCGAAACGCTTGAGCACGCCGTCCAGCTGGACAGCGACGTTGCTGCGCGGCGGCGACGATAATGGGTCGGCATCGATTGCCGGGGTAAAGCTTTTAATGTGTGCAGTCGCCATGGGCGCTCCGATAAAGAGGGGCTGAAATTCAGGCGGCAGTCCAGTCATCCGGGATGACGGCGATCACATCGATTTCCATCAGCCATTCAGGCTGGCCCAGGCCGGAAATCACCAGGCCTGTGGAAATCGGGAACACGCCCTTGAGCCATTTCCCGACCTCGCGGTACACCGGCTCGCGGTAGCGTGGGTCGATCAGATAAGTGGTGGTCTTGACGATATGCGACAGGTCGGAGCCCGCTTCTTCGAGCAGCTGCTTGACGTTTTTCATCGCCTGCTCGGCCTGCGCTTGCGGGTCACCGAGGCCAACCAGATTGCCCGCGAAGTCGGTACCGATCTGGCCCCGGACATACACGGTATTGCCGGCGCGTACGGCCTGGCACAGGTCGTTATCCAACGACTGGTTGGGGTAGGTTTCTTTGGTGTTGAACATGCGAATACGAGTATGGGTAGGCATGCCTGGCGACTCTCAGGGAACGGAATGATCCCAGCTTCACACTGCCTCTGATTTGACGAAACCAGCATTTGCGCGGGGTAGTGCTTAGGAAAAACCGAAGCCTGGAATGGGTCGTGCTCGCTGCTGCCTGGCAGACCGAGGGTTTGGGCCTGTTGAGCCGCGCCGGCGGCGTTCAAGTAGCGAGTCCCTCGTTCCCGACCTTTCCACCCAGCGAAAATACAACTATGCTTTTCGCCTATCTCTTTCCCGTTTCTTTATGTGCGGTCTGAATGAAAATTGATGATATCGATGCTTTCGTGGCGGTGATTCGTTGCCAGTCGATCAGCCATGCGGCGCAATCCCTGGGGTTGACCCAGCCGGCGATTACCCGCCGGGTGCAGAATTTCGAGCAGGCGTTAGGGGTCGAATTGTTCGATCGCAACACCAAGCCGCTCAAACCCACGCAAATGGGCACCCAGGTTTATCAAAAGTGCCTGGCGATCATGCGGGAAATGGATTCCCTGCGTGAACTGGTCGCCAGCGATACGCCGCCCAGCGGCCTGTTGCGTCTTGGTGTGCCGCAAACCATTGGCGACGCGGTGTTGCTTGATGCGCTGAAATACATGCGCATTGAATTCCCCGAGTTGCGCGCGCAGGTGGTGACCGGTTGGGGCAGTCATCTGGTCAACAAGATCGAGAATGGCGAACTGGATGCCGCTGCAGCGCTGTTTCCGGCGGGCAAGATCTTCCCGGAGAACATCATTGGCGAGTCCATCGGCAAAATGGAATTGGTGGTGGTCTGTGCCAAATCAGCGTTGCCGAAGAAACCGGTCAAGCTGGCTGACTGCTATGAGCAGGGCTGGGTACTCAATCCCGATGGTTGCGGATTCCGGGCCGGTTTGCAGCGTACGCTGGCCGATCAGGGTCTGAGCCTGAAGGTCAATCTGGAAACCTTCGGCACTGAATTGCAATTGGGGTTGGTGGCAGACGGCATGGGGCTGGGCCTGGTGCCGCGCCCGTTGCTGGAGCGCAGTATCCATCGCGAGCAACTGGCGGTGATGCCGGTCAAGGATTTCAAGCCGGTGATGGACTTGTGGCTGATTTACCCACGTTTCCTGGGCAACCTGCAGGGCGCCGTGGCGTCGTTCGGCAGTCTGGTGGCGCAGTCGTTGAAACCGGTCAAGAACGCCGCCTGACCTTCTCCAACGCGGAATCTGCAGGATCGGACTTGTCCGCGATGGCGGCGGGTTGGCCGACATCATTTCGCCTGATTCAACCCTGTGTCTGCGAACGCCTTCCCGGACAAGTCCGGTCCTGCCGAATCTGGGCAAAACCGGTAGGAGGGGACTTGTCCGCGAAAAACTGCTACGCGGTGGATCTGGTCCACCGCGCCGCTTGATTCGCGGGCAAGCCTCCAACAGATCCGATAGTTTCTCGGATCAGCGCTTGTCGTCGCCAAACTCCACGTGTTTTTCGTAATCCAGGCGGTTGCTTGATGAGCCATTTTTCTGCGGTGTCTCGTCGAAGTGCTGCCATTCCGCGCTCTGGAAACGGAACAGGCTGTCGTCGGCGGGCGCTTCACGCTCGCCGTACTCGTGAATCGAATAGTGGGCGTATTCGACCTTGTCGGCCCAGTCCGATTGCAGAAGCCCGTCGGCAGCCAGATCGCGATACCAGTCGTTTTCCTTCTCGCTGGCCTTCTGTTTCTTGTTGTGATCAACGAAATACCCAATGATCCCGCCGATCACCGCCAGCACCACGCCGACCAGGAAGAACGGCCCGGTCAGCGCTGCCGCCGAACCTGCGCCGACCAGCGCCGCCGCGCCCAGGACGCCCGCCGAGGCGCCGAATGCACCAGCAGCAATTTGCAGCCCGCCCGCCGCCTTGGCCAGCGGGTCACCGGTTTCGATGCCGCTCTTGATGGTGAATGCCCCAAGTACGATGTCGGCAAAACCGCCCACCACGTCGGTGGCCGGACCGAGCACTTTTATGACTGAACCGGCAATTTTTGCCGCTTTGCCCGGTGCCAGTTTGGCGGCACCCGAGCCGGTCACGGCGTCGTCGATATGCTGGCTGATGCCGTCCTGCACCGAGTTGACCGAAGCCGTGTCCGACAAATCGCTGGGGTCGAAGCCCGGCGCGTTTTTCAGTGCCTGTTCGATCTTGGTGGTCAGCTCGCCAGGCATTTTCGTCAGGCGATATTCCATCTTGCCTTCCTGAACGCCACCTTTGCCCCAGATTTCCGGCACGGTTTTGTCCAGCCCGAGGAAGTCCACCAGGCCGCCTTTGCCCATCAGGTCGGCGACCGCGTCGCCCATCCTGACGAACTGCCCGGACGCCCCGGCGAAACTCAGGAAATCCTTGGCAATCGCCAAACGTTGCAGCGGAGTTTCCGCCAGTTTGCCGCCGTTGCCGGCCAACTGGTAAATACCCGAGAACAATGAGACACCCGCGCCCATGGAACCCAGCACGCCTTTGGTGTTAAGGGCGCTGAACACTTCGCCCAGCTTGCCGCGCTCGGCGATGGGTACGTAAGGCTTGGCCAGGGCGGTCTTGATGTCGTCCGCCGAAATGGTGCCATTGGTTTTGTAGACATCCCCCAGTTCCTTGAGGGCCTTGGTCACCGCCGTGGAGTTTTCCTTGCCTTGCAGGCCTTCTTCGAGGAATTTCTCGATGGTTTCCTGAGTGCGACGCGGCAGGTCGAGCAATTCGCCCTTGAGCACGCTTTTCAGCAGGCCGAACATGTCCTTGGTCGCCAGCTCGCTGTTTTCTTCGGAGATCTTGCTGGGATCGGCGATCAGGTCGTTGAGATCGCTGGTCAGTCCGTCGGCCTGGATCGACTGCGCAGCTTTGGTGGCGGCGGCGGGGTCGAACAGCGACAGCGAAGTCAGGGTGTCGCTCAGGTCCTGTTGCGCTTCATGGGCCTTGCCTTGCTTCTGCAAATCCTTGAGGTAGGCGATGTATTCCGGGTTGGCGGTGAGGTCGAGCAACTTCTGCTTGATCTCATCCTTGTTGGGCAGACGGTTGATGGCGCCGTCCATCTTGCCCTTGTAGTCGGCCTGCACCGTGGGATCGGTAAACAGCGTGCTGATCTGATCCTTCAGGGCGCCGCCGTCGATGATGTCGTGCATGTCGGCTGACGACAGCTCGGTCTGCTTGTCATCGAACACCCGCCAGGTGCCGCCGAACGCGCCCTGATCTTCTTCATAACCGGTCAGTCCGCGACCGTTCTGGTAAGCGGCCTGGGCTTCGAGGGCGCGGACCAGTTTGGCGCGTGGGTCATCTTTGGGGATATCGCCGTTCTTCACGCCTTCGCGGTAGGTGTCCAGCAACTCTTTGGTGGCCAGCTCGCTGACGGTCAATTCCGGAGACTTATCGTCATCGGGGTCGGCTTTCACGCCGGTCTTCAGATTGAGCACGTCCAGCTCGTCCTGTGGCGGCAGATTGGAGCCGCTGCGGGTGCTGTCGACTTCACCGGCGGTGAAGGCCTCCCACTTGGCGACTACATCATCGTAGAGCTGCGGGTTGAGTTCCTTGGAGACGATCACTTTGCCTTCGCTGGTTTCATAGCGAATCAGGCCATCGCCCAGTTCGTCCGGCGAGCCGAAGGTGATGTCGACGTTCTTGAGGAAATCACTGCCCCCGGCGAGCTTGTAGCCTTCGGCTTCGCTGGTGTGGATCTTTGCCCAGGTTTCGTTGGCGGTGGTCGCGCTCTTGAACAGCTCGGGGGTGAGGTCTTTGGAAACCACGACTTTGGTGCCGTCGTGCAATTCGTAAGTCAGGGTTTCGCCTTCCTGGCCTACGGTCCAGTTGAAGTGCTTGTAGTCGTTGAGTTCGGGTACCGATGTGCCTTGATCAGCCAGGGTCGCGCCGCCGGAAACCGCTTTATTGATATCGCCGGACTTGGCCGGATCGTTGATCACGCCTTGCAGCGCCGCCAGGTAGTCGAACAGCTTGGGGTTGTCATCACGGGCGACGATGACTTTTTGGTCGCCGTGGTTGTAGCGGATCAACCCGGGGCCGACTTCATCGACCGTGCCGACAGCGGTGCCGCTGTAGGGCGGCCAGACTTCGTTATCCGTAGCTCGGCGATAGCCGCCGGTTTCGCTTTCGCGCAACCCGCCCATGGTGGCGTAGGCATCGTTGGCCTGTTTGAACACGGTCGGATTTTCCCGTTCCGAGACCACGTACTTCTTGCCGTCCTGAGTGACATAACGCACCACGCCAGGCCCGACTTCTTCGGCAGGCCCGATGATCTGGAAATCGCCGAATTTTTCGGGGCCGTCCTGATCGGGCGCCACGCGCTGATAGCCTTCGGCTTCGCTGGCATGGATACCGGTCAAGGCCTTGAAGTCGGCGCTAACCTGCTTGAACAGCTCCGGATTATCCTGCTCGGCGACGATCACGCTTTTGCCGTCCGCAGTGGTGTAGCGAATCAGGCCTGGGCCTTTTTCGTCCGCAGGGCCGATGAAACCATAATCCCCCAGCGTGGCCGGCGCTGCGGTGTCTTTATCGGCCAGCGAGTAACCCTCGGCCTGGCTTTGCTTGATCGATTGCAGGGCCGGGCGATCTTCCACCACCTGTTTATAGAGCTTGGGGTTCGACGACTTGCTGACCAACACCTGCTCGCCGCCCTGGGTGACGAAACGCACCGTGTCTGCCGCCACCGTGCCCGGCTCTTCAATGGACTGATAGTCCTTGAGCGCTGGAGCTTTTTCATCGGGCGTCGCCGGACGATAGGAATCGGCATTCTTGACGCTGCTCTTGAGCACTGAAGTGAACAAGGTTTTTGGCGGTGTTCCCCGTGTCAGCGGTTTGGCATCGGGCGTGTTAGTCAGGGGGCGAGTCGACATATGTTTTAACTCCTGTTTTAACCGGTCAGCCTGACAGTGCGGTACGGGCTGATTGAAAGGAAGTATCGATCCAGCGGGTATGAATGGGCAGTTATTAATAGTCAGTTATCAAGTAGTGCATTGCTCAGTGCATGATCCAGGTCGATCAAAGACCAAGTAGCAGATACTTGAAGTGTGATGCAGTGCGCATCTGATCAAGCCGCCTCAAATGAATTACAGGCTGCGGCGGTGCAGAGGCATGCAGCGTCTGAATACGCTGGGACACTATCAGAGCCCAATGAATATAGGCGGTTCACGGTCTTTGTTTCACAACATTTCACAACCGCGCATGCCGCTTCACACCGATTTCGCAGCATTTGCCCTTTGCGCTGATAGGTGTGAAACCCTTGCAGGGCAGGTTGTTACGCACATGACAATGAATATAAATAAAGTTCATTTTTGGCCGGTAAAAACTTCCGACACTAATGTTTACTAGGTTGAAGTCAGTGAAGGCTAAATGATATCGCGTTATATTTTTAATGGCTTTTACTGCAGCAAACCTTTCACAAGTTTTCACAGCGTCGAGTTATTTCATCTGCGTACTATCAATGGGTGCAAGGCAGTCCGGGTTCCGGGTAATGAACAAGTTGCCTGGCACTATCAGGATTGACTGTTGCGCATGCTCTATCAGTTTGCCGCATAGCGGCTGAAGACATCCCCATCCATGCAAGGAGATCCAAAATGAGTGAAGTCCCTCCAGCAAGCTCCGGCGGCGGCGCAGATGCAGCTATCGCAAAGATGGAAGCTACTTTCGATATGGCTATCGAGAAGTCGGCAAAGATTACCGAGCTGACCACAGCCAAGAAAGCTGAGCTCGATGCGACCAAGCAACGGCCTCAGAACTGACGTCGTCATGCGGGCAGCGCCAACGCTGTCCGCATGTCTGCCTGTTGTAATCGCTTCGCTTCGATCGACCGTTTTTGCTCGGCGTCCTTCGCGCCACCGGCTGCGCATCCCACACGGGTAACTCGATCATGACAGCCCTCGTTTCCTTGCTCTCCATGCCCGGCTCTGAACCCGGTTCAGCGGCCCAGGGTAAAAGCACTCCGGTGCTCAGCATCACCCACGGTCTGCACCAGGGGGTTTGCCTTGCCCTGGACAAGTCCGTCTACATTATTGGCAGTGCCGCCAGCGCTGATTTGTTGCTCAGCGACAGCGGCATTGCCGAACGCCATATGGCCCTGCGTTTTGCCAATGGCCAGGTGGCCGTCGAAGCGCTTGGCGCCGACGTCAGCGTGTTCAGTCAGGATGCCCGGGAAATCAGAATTCCCGCAGGCAGAGGGCATCGTGCGCGTCTGCCGCTGGACATCCGCCTGGGCAGCGCGCGCCTGACTTTGACCAGCGACAGCGACCCGCTTGGCAAACCACCGGCGGATCAGGTTGCGCCCATCTGGCAGCGCAAGCCGCGATGGATCGTCGCGCTGGTGCTGATGTTTTTGTGTGTCGGTGCGTTCGCCTTTCGCGGTGAGCCGCTGCCGGCCCTGGCGTTACCCGCACCTGTCGCAACGCCCATCGTCGATGAGCGTGCGCAGACTGTCGGGCAGGCGCGTCTCTGGCTTGAGGCGCAATTGCGTGCCGCGAATCTGGACCGGATCAAGGTCAACGAGATCGATGGTCAGCTGAATGTCGCAGGCAGTTTCGACCCCGCTCAGAAGGCCCGGTGGACTCAGGTGCAGCAAGCCTTCGACGGGCGTTTCGGCCAGCAGGTCGTGTTGCATCCCGGCGTGGTAGCGGGCGCTGAAGTTGCCAAGCCGCGTGTGCGTCTTCAGGCGGTGTGGTTCGGCCCCAATCCCTACGTGATCAACGACAGCGGCAAGCGCCTGTATCCCGGTGCTGCGCTGGCGGATAACTGGACGCTGCAAAGCATCGAAAACAATCAGGTGATTCTCGCCCGTGGTGAAGAGAGGTTCACCTTCACCCTATGAGAATCGACCCGCGCCCACTGCTGCCCACCACGACTGACAAAGCCCCGCCGGTTGAAGGCGTTCGGCCGATCAGCCCCCGGCAAGGCGCGCGTTTCGATGCGCTGCTGAGCAAGCGCGAGATCCTCGCCCGACGTTCATTACGCGGCGAAGTGGCGCAATCGGGCGTGACCGGCGCGGTCAATCCTGAGTTGTTCGGCAGCGCCCGCTCCCTGGAAATTCTCGATTACGTCTTGCACACCGTGCTGCCGGCGCTGGACGCCGAGCCGGAAATCAAAACCCTGGCCCACGAGCTGATCCGCGAAGAAATCTACTTGCGTCGCACCCTCGAACAGCAGCGCGCAGAGGTGCAGGAATGAGCGTTCGCGACGAACAGGACTGCGTTGAACTGCTCAAGGGCATGGGCGAATTGTATCGACGTGGCGGCCAGTCACAGCGGGCGCTGGTCATGTTGCTGATTGCCGTGCAGCTGGCGCCAACCGATCCGGCGCTGTTGCGCAATCTGGTGATGGCATTTACCGACAGCGGCCAGGCGGATCGCGCGTTGGCGGCGCTGGATCGTCTGGTGGACCACGAAGGTGAGTCGCCGCCGCTGCTGCTGTTGCGCAGTCGCGCCTTGTGGAGCGGCGCGCGCAAGGACGAAGCGCGGCAGTGTTTCAAACGCTACCTCACCGCCCGGAGAGCCGCGCAATGATGGTCATGAACAAGCTCAACGCCCTGGCGCGTATTGCCGCGCAACGCAGTGACGTGATCATCGTGGCGTTCATGCTGATGGCCATCGTGATGATGATCATTCCGCTGCCGACCTGGCTGGTGGACATGCTCATCGGCCTGAACATCGCCCTGAGCATCCTGATTCTGATTGTCGCTTTCTATATTTCCCATTCGGTGGAATTCTCGGCACTGCCGCCGTTGATTCTGCTCAGCACGCTGTTTCGCCTGTCGCTGTCGATCACCACCACACGTTTGATCCTGCTGGACGGCAATGCCGGGCACATCGTCAAGGCGTTCGGTGATTTTGTGATTGCCGGGCAAGTGGTGGTCGGGCTGGTGGTGTTTCTGATCATTACCGTGGCGCAGTTCGTGGTGATCACCAAAGGTGCTGAACGCGTCGCGGAAGTTGCCGCGCGTTTCACCCTGGACGCCATGCCCGGCAAGCAGATGAGCATCGATAACGACTTGCGCAACGGCGACATCGACCAGCCCGAAGCGCGCCGTCGCCGCTCGCGTCTGGAGCGCGAAAGCCAGATGTTCGGCGCGATGGATGGCGCCATGAAGTTCGTCAAAGGCGATGCCATCGCCGGGCTGGTGATCCTCTCGGTGAACCTGTTGGGCGGGATCATGATCGGCATGGTGGAGCGCGACATGGCCTTTGGCGATGCGGTCCATACCTATTCGCTGCTGACCGTTGGCGACGGCCTGATTGCGCAGATTCCGGCGCTGCTGATTTCCGTTGCGGCGGGCACTGTGGTGACGCGGGTCAACAGTGATGACGCGCAAAGCGATCTGGGTACGGAAATCCTCCGCCAACTGGGCGCCAGTCATCGGGCTTTGGCCTTGACCGCGCTGATCATGCTCGGCGTTGCATTGTTGCCGGGTTTTCCCTGGCCGGTGTTCCTGGTGCTGGCTGGCGTGTTCGGCGGGGCGGCGTTCGTGATATTCCGTCGTGAACGCCTGGCAAACACGCCGGCCGCTGAGGAGCTGGTGGAGTTGCCGACGCAGGAGCAGGAACCGGTTGAACAAGCCGAGACCTTCGCCAAACCTTTGGACAGCCGCATTCTGCTGAGCATTGGCTCGGGTTTGGCGCAGGCCGCGCCGGAGTTGCCGTTGCGCCAGCGGGTCGAGTCGTTGTGCCACGAAATTCGCGGTGATCTGGGCATCGAAGTACCGGTGCCGGATATCTACGTCGACCGCGCCATGGCCGCCAATCGCTTTGCGATCGAGCTGGAAGGTGTGCCGGTCAGCGAAGGTGAATTGCCCGCCGATTGCTTGCTGCTCAAGGACGATCCGGTACACGCGCACCTGCTGGAAATCCCGGCGCTGGAAGCTGATTCGCCGCTGAGTCGGCATACCGCGCAATGGATCGAACTGCAGCATCAGGACAGCCTGCAGGAAGCGGGCGTCGGTTTCCTGTTTGCCGATGAAGTGCTGCGCGCCGTGGTCGATCGCACCTTGCGGCGTTACGCCGCCGACTTTCTCGGCATTCAGGAAACCCGGGCGATTCTTGAACGCATGGAGACCACTTACGGCGAACTGGTCAAGGAAGTGCTGCGCATCGTGCCGTTGCAGCGCGTCGCCGAAGCCCTGCGTTATCTGATTGCCGAAGGCGTGTCGATCCGCAATCAGCGGGCGCTGCTGGAGTGCATGGTCGAGTGGGGCAGTCGCGAGCCGGATGCCGCGCGGCTGGCTGAGCATTTACGCGCTTGTCTGGCGCGGCAGATCAGCCATCAATTCGCTGATCGCAACCGGGTTATCAGCGCTTTCGTGCTGGCCCCTGCGCTGGAAGAACAGCTGCGCTCCGGCCTGCGTCGCCAGGAAAACAATCGCGACGCCATTCCCGAACAGATCAGCCGCACCCTGGTCACGCAATTGCGTCAGGTGTGCGAACGCTTGCCCGACGATGATCGCACGGTGTTGCTGGTGCACCCGGAATTGCGCCGTGGCATGCGTCGGCTGGTGGTGCGCGGCGAACTGGAACTGTCGGTGCTGTCGTTCCGTGAACTGGCGGGTGAATACAACTTGCAGGCGGTGGGCACCATCAGCCTGACGGACATCTCCAATCGCCGCACTCCCAGCGGCGCCCCGATTCCCTCCATGGCGAATGCCTCATGACGTGTTTCCCCCTGTTTCGCACACCTGCCTTTGCCGGGTTCTGGATGGCTGCCGTCTGCGCGTTGCTGCTGCCTTTACTGGCCGAGGCGCAGAACATCGCCAAAGGCAGCACCGGCACTATCGATCTGGCCCCCGGTGAAGGTCGTATTCTGCACTTTAAAGCGCCGGTGGATTCGGTGCTGGTCGCCGAGCCGGGCATTGCCGATCTGCAAGTGGTGTCGCCGGGGGTGATCTACGTGTTCGGCAAGTCCGCCGGGCAGACCAGCCTGATTGCCTTGAGCCCTGAAGGCGAAGAACTCGCCACGTTGAATCTGTCGGTGAACAGCAGCACGCAGGCGGTGAGTCGTCCGCTGCGGGATTTGCATCCCGACAGCGCGGCGCAGATAACCGGCGCAGGCAATCGAGTGGTGGCCAAGGGCGCGGTCAAGAGCGTCGGCGAAGCCACTGACCTGAACGCTTTGCTCAGCAGCGAAGGGCAGGAATTCAAGACTTCGCTCAACAGTGCGTCCTATGGCGGCTCGGCGCAGGTCAATATTCGCGTGCGTTTTGCCGAAGTGTCGCGCTCGGAATTGCTGCGTTACGGGGTGAACTGGAATGCGCTGTTCAACAACGGCACGTTCTCGTTCGGATTGTTGACCGGTGGCGCGCTGGCCGCCGACGCTGCGACCGGCGCATCCAACGTGGTCAGCGCTGGCCTTGCCTCGGGCAACGTCAATATCGACGCAATGCTCGAAGCCCTGCAAAGCAACGGCATTCTGGAAATCCTCGCTGAACCTAATATCACCGCCATGACCGGCCAGACCGCGAGCTTCCTGGCCGGTGGCGAAGTCGCCGTGCCGGTGCCGGTCAATCGCGATCTGGTGGGCATCGAATACAAGCAATACGGCGTGTCGCTGCTGTTCAGCCCGACCGTGCTGCCCAACGACCGTATCGCCCTGCAAGTGCGCCCGGAAGTCAGCAGCCTGATGGGCTCCAGCACCGTCAACGTCAACGGTTATCAAGTGCCGTCGTTCCGGGTACGCCGCGCCGATACGCGGGTGGAAGTCGGCAGCGGCCAGACCTTCGCCATCGCCGGGCTGTTCCAGCGTGAAAGCAGTCAGGACGTGGAGAAAGTGCCGATGCTTGGCGACATGCCGATCCTCGGCAATCTGTTCCGCTCCAAGCGCTTCCAGCGCAACGAAACCGAACTGGTGATTCTGATCACGCCGTATCTGGTCCAGCCGGTGCGCGCCCGCACTCTGGCGACGCCGCTGGATACCAGGCCCGCAAGCGCAACCACGGCTTCGGCCGGTCCGCGCAGCGGTGGCGTGTTTGGCTTCTACATGAATTGATCAAGGAGCGACCATGAACAGTGCAACGTCATCGCTGCCCCTGAATTCGCTGTTGCTGGCCGGGCTGCTGCTCGCGCTGTTGGCTGGCTGCAAGACCCATCTGGAGCCCGCGAGTTACTCGCCGGATTACCAGGCGATCACTCGCGCCGATGGTCGTGTGGAATTGATTCCCGTGGAATGCCTCAAGCCTTCGGCCGAAGACCAGTTTGATACCGATGAGGATTTCGTGCCGTTGCTGGCGCCGGGCTGCGCGAACAATCTCACGCTGTTGCAGATGGTCGAGCAGCGTTCGGACTTGATGCAAGGGCGCCCGAGCGGCCCGACCATGGCCGCGCCGGTGGGCCGTGCGGCTCAGGTTTACATCGATGGTTACGACCGCGAAGAGCTGCGTCGGCGTCAGTCCGAACAACAAGCCAAGACTGACAGCCAGGAGGTGCGATGAACCGCAGGTTATCAGTGGGAATCCACCAGCCCCAGTTCGCGGGCCTGAGTCACCGGGTCCTTGATGGCTTTGATGCGACGTGCCTCGGTGAGCAGTTTCTTGCGCTCAGTCGCAGGAATGTCTTCCAGGCTCAACGCCTTGAGGTCTTTTTCGCGACCCGCCAGCACCGTGATCAACAGCTCGTTGCGCTGGTGGCGGGGCAGGGCGCGGGGCGATTCACTTACGGCATGAATGCTGTCCAGCGCCAGCTCCGGCTTGTCGCCCAAGGCGTAGGCCAGCGCCAGATTGCAGCGCGTGTCGAGATCGTTGGGTGCCAGCGCCAGACTCTTGCTGAACGCGGCCTGAGCCGCATCAGCGTCGCCGCGCAGGATCTGCGCGATACCCAGACGATTGAGGGCTTCGGGCTGACTGGTACCGGCAACGGCGCTGGCCTGAGTCAAGGCGGTCACTGCGCGGTCGAGTTTGCCCAGGCGCACTTGCGTAGTGCCCAGGCCCAGCAGTGCATCAGCGCTGTCGGGCTTGAGTTCCAGCGCTTGCTGATAGGCGCGTTCGGCACCACGGGCATCGCCGCTGGCCAGACGTGTTTCACCCAGTTTCAGCCAGGCCGCGAGTTGCGCGTCGGGTTGCTGAGTGGCTTTTTCGTAGAGCGCTGCGGCAGTGGTGGTGTCGCCGCGTTTTTCCAGGTCGCTGGCCAGCCGCATGAAGCGGTCGTAGCTGCCATCGGTTTTCGGTTGAGTCGTGCAGGACGCCAGGGTGACGCTGGCCAGCAACAACAACGTAGAGGCAAAACGCTTGGGCATAAACAAGGCTCTCTGGGCGAGGACGGCAGGGCTGCCCGACGGGAACGTCATTTTATCGACTTGACCGTCAATAGCGACCGTTATGTGCGTAAAGCTGCCCGGCCGGTCATTGTCCCGATGCAGGCGCAGGGAGCTCGCGACTATGCGTAAGCCAAGCCTGATTGTGATGGTGTTGATTGGCGTTCTGCTGTCCTCATCTTTGCAGGCCCAGACCGAAGATGACGGCGAAAATCCGAGCTGGTTCGCCACTCCCTATGCCTACGTATTGGTCGAGCAGGACGTGCGTGCCGCGCTGGAAGAGTTCGGCCATAACCTGGGCCTGATCGTGGTGCTCTCGGACAAGGTGCGTGGCCAGTCTCGGAGCAACGTGCGCGGCGAATCCGCAGGCGATTTCCTCACCCTGCTCTGCGATTCCAACGGCCTGAGCTGGTACTTCGACGGCAACATTCTGTACCTCACCACCGATGCGGAAACCGGCACCCGGCTGTTCAAGGCCAAGGGCCAGAACCTCGAACAATTGCAGGATTACCTGGCCAGCCTCGACGTCTACGGCAAGCAGATGTCGGTGCGTCCCGGTCCGGATGGCGAGGAACTGTTTGTCTCCGGCCCGCCGGCCTATCTGGCGATGGTCGCGCAACATGTGGATCACCAACAGCCACCGGTCGCCGCGCAAGCAGTACGTGAGCGCGGCGTGCGGGTGTTTCGTGGCGGTGTCGTCACCGAAGTCAGTAACTAACCACACATTACTCAACCCCTGGAGAACTACCCATGTCAGTCAGCCCAATTGATAGCACCACCAGCGCCAGCGCCAATCCGGAAGCGCAGTTCAATGCCGCTGTGGATAACTCCAAGAGCGAGCTCAGCGATGACGAACTCACCGAAGCCTTGGTGACCCAGGCCGTCACCATCGGCGGGCAGTTCATCATCATGCCTCGCGCCCAGGAAATGCTGAACGAAGCCCAGTCGTCCGAAGACGACGAATAAAAGGTTCACGCCATGACTGCAAGTCTCGCAGCGACAGCCACGGCGGCATTGCCGCCGTCAGGAGGACCGGGAGGCGTACAGGCTTCCCAGAACCTCTTCGAACACATGGCCGGCAATGCCAAGGGCATGCCGGAAGGCGCCAGTCCCCATCAGATTGGCGACGGCCTGATGGAGCGGCTCAACGGCTTCATTGACCGTTCTCGGAGTTTTTCCGAGCGCGCCGATGTGCTGACCAACGGACCGACACCGGGCGCTGCGCCGCCTGCGGCCAGCGCGCAACCTCCCGCCGCACCGCAGGCCGCCTCAGCGAACGGCACCAGCTCCGGCCAGCCGCCGAAGAAAGTCGGCGAGCAACAGGTCGATCAGATCGTCCACTCGCTGGGCAAGATGTTCGACTACTCCATCGAAACCCAGATGGTGGTACGCGGCGCGACGCAGATATCCGGCTCCGCCAACACGTTACTCAAAGGTCAATAAACCTATGTCCAGCCGCTGTCGTGCCGTGCGCCTGATGATCGTCGTTGCCTTCGCCGGACTGTTGCAGGCCTGTGATATCGATCTGTACACCAACCTCGGCGAGCGCGAGGCCAACGCCATGGTTGCGGTCCTGCTGCGCGACGGGATTCCGGCTTCGCGCAAGGTGCAGGACAATGGCCAGCTCACGGTGGTGGTGGACGAAAAACGTTTCGCCGAAGCCATGGCACGGCTTGACGATGCCGGATTGCCGGGACAATCGTTCTCCAATATGGGCGCGGTCTTCAAGGGTAACGGTCTGGTGTCGTCGCCGGTGCAGGAGCGCGCGCAAATGGTCTATGCCTTGAGCGAAGAACTGTCCAACAGCGTCTCGCAGATCGACGGCATCATCGCCGCGCGGGTGCATGTGGTGTTGCCGGACAACGACTTGCTCAAGCGGGTTATTTCCCCGTCTTCGGCGTCGGTGCTGGTGCGCTATGACCCCGGCACCGACATCAATCAATTGATCCCGCAAATCAAGACCCTGGTGGCCAACGGCATTTCCGGCTTGAGCTACGAGGGCGTTTCCGTCACCGCGATCAAGGCCGCCGTCGCCCGCAACGGCGTCAATGCCCAGCCGCGCCTGGCCAGTTTCATGGGCCTGTGGATGCTCGAAGACAACGTGCCCCGCGCGCGCTTGATGTTCGGTGCTCTGCTGCTGATCGGCCTGGCGCTGGCCGGCGTTCTCGGCTGGCAACACTGGCAACGTCGTCGCTCGCAAGCCCTGTATGTGGTGGAGGATGTTGCATGAGTGACGTCGCTACCAGGCAGCAGGAACAGTGGCGCGAGTTGCTGGAGCAGCCGCTGAAGTTTGTTCGCGCCGAGCATCTGGCCGGGTGTTTTCCCGAGGCTTTGAGCGCCGGGCAACTGGTGGCTTTTCGTGATGCGCCACGTTTTCAGGAGCGCTCGTTGCGGCTATTGATGAGCCGCTTCAATTTGCAACCGCTGGCTGCCGCACCAGCTCCGGATGCACCGGATTTGCCCGTGTTGCTGCTGACGCCCGACAGCTTCAGACGCTTGCCGCGCCTGTGCGGCGCAATCTGGCATGGCGCGACCCTCAGCCGCGAGATTCGCAGCGATGTGGTCAGCCAGGTGCGCCAGTTGCTGGGCAACGATGTGTTCAGCCTTGCTCTCGCCAATCGCCCGCTGGCCGGTGCTGCGGATTTGCTGCGCCAGCCCGCCGAGTTGCTGCAAGCCATCGACCGCGACGGCGCAGCCTGCATCTCGGCCTGGTTGCACGCCCAATCGCCAGCGCTGCGCGGCTGGTTGCGCTTGCGCTTCGACGACCCGGCTATGCAGGACGGCCAGGATGGCAACGGATCGCTGGATGTGAAAATTATCCGCAGGGCGGCCGCCACCCTTGCTGAACCTGTCGAGGAGCTTGCCTGATGAGCGACCTCCCAAGCCGTCCCGCCGCGCGGATTTTGCGCGCCGCACACGCCGAACAATGGATCGACGGTTACGCCTTCCTGCAGGCGGCACGGGATCAGGCGCAAGCGATCAAGACCGAAAGTGCTCAGTGGCTCGAACAGGCCCGTGCCGAAGGCTTTGCAAGCGCCCGTCAGCAAGGTGCCGAAGAGGTCAGCGTATTGCTCAGCGATACCTCACAGCGCGTCGATGCCTGGCTGGCGGGGCTGGAAACTTCGCTGGCCGATCTGGCGCTGGGCATCGTGCGCGAAGTGCTTGATGACATGGACGATGCCGAACGTGTGCTGCGCTGCACGCGCAAGGCACTGACCGCGTTTCGTCAGGATCAGGCGCTGACCTTATTTGTGCCGCGTCTGGAAGCCGATGCGCTGCGGCGACGCTTGAAAGTCGAGGGCGATAACCTGTCGGGCATCGCGGTGGAAACCGATGATCAATTGCTGCCGGGGCAAGCGCGGTTGAGCAGTCCCGTGGGTTCGGTGGAGCTGGGACTCGATGTTCAGCTGCAAACCTTGCGCCGCAGCCTGCTGCCGTTTGCCGATGAGGCGCTGCCATGAGCATCGTCCTCGACGACATCATGCCGCGTCTGGCCGAGCGCTTCAGTCAGGCGCGCTTGCGGCCGATGAAAGGCACCATCCGCAGCATTCGTGGCGTGCTGCTGCGCGCCAGTGTTGCCGGAGTGCGGATTGGCGAACTGTGCCAACTGCGCGACCCGAGCAGCGGTCGCAGCCTTGCCGCTGAAGTCATCGGTTTCGATGAAGACGAAGCGATCCTGTCACCTATCGGTTCCATGGAAGGCTTGTCGACCCGCACGGAAATCACTGCAACAGGCGAAACCCTCGGCGTCAGCGTCGGCGATGCGCAACTGGGGCGGGTCATCAGCCCCATGGGCGATTACCTGGACGGCGATGGCGTGCCGCCGATTGGCGTGTTGCAACGGTATCCCCTGCATGCCGAGCCGCCAGCCCCATTCAGCCGCCAGTTGATCGTCAATCCCATGGCCCTCGGCGTGCGTTCCATCGACGGCCTGCTGACCCTTGCCCAAGGGCAGCGCATGGGCATTTTTGGCGAGCCGGGTGTCGGCAAATCCTCATTGTTGGCGAGCATCGTGCGCAACACCGATGCCGACGTGATCGTCATTGGCCTGATCGGCGAGCGCGGCCGGGAAGTGCGCGAATTGCTCGACGTGCAACTCGACGCCGCAGCGCGGGCGCGGACCGTCGCGGTGGTCGCTACCTCGGATCGGCCCGCCGCCGAACGGGTGCGCGCGGCGTTCGTTGCCACGGCACTGGCTGAATATCATCGCGATCAGGGCCGCAACGTGTTGTTGCTGATGGACAGCCTTACCCGCTTTGCCCGTGCCCAACGGGAAATTGGCTTGGCGGTGGGAGAACCGCCGACCCGGCGCGGTTATCCGCCTTCGTTTTTTTCCGCCTTGCCGCGCCTGCTGGAGCGCGCCGGTCCCGGCCCCACCGGCAGCATCACCGCGCTGTACACCGTGCTGACCGAAGGCGACGCGTCCATGGACCCGGTGGCCGAAGAGGCGCGATCGATTCTTGACGGTCATATCGTGCTCAGCGCCGAACTTGCCCAACGCAACTATTTCCCGGCCGTCGATGTGTTGCGCAGTCGCAGCCGCTTGATGGATCAGGTCTCCAGCGAAGAGCAACGGCGCCTGGCCATGCGTATTCGCGAGTTGATGGCCCGGCGTAATGAAATCGAAATGCTCATCCGCGTCGGTGAATATGCGCCCGGCAGCGATCCGTTGGCGGACGAAGCCATCGCCCGGCATGACGCCATCGAGGCGTTCATGCGCCAGGGCGCCAGTGAGCCGAGCAGCCCCGCTGAAACCTTGAAACACATGCGCAAGGTGCTGGCATGAAAACTCTGGAGGCGCAATGAAAACCAATGATTTACGCAGCCTGCAAGCCCTGCGGCAATTGCGCGAGCAACGTGCTTCCAGCCAGTTGGCCGCCCAGCAGCAACGCTGTCGCGAAACCAGCGATGCGTTGGACGACGCCAAGGAAAAATTACGTTTGCACCGCGCAGCCGTCGCCCGTGAAGCAGAGAAGGTCTACGGCTTGTTTAGCGAAGGTTTGTCGATCAATGCCTGGCATGCCGCGCAGGCGCAGCTTGATGAATGGGCGGACGGTCAGCAGCAACTGGAAGGTAGCGTCGAACAGGTGGCTCAAACGCTCGATGAGCAGGAGCGCGAGCGGGAAGTGTTCCGCGTGGCGCGCATGGCTCGGCAGCGTCAGTCCGAGGCTTGCCAGTCGTTGCTGGAGGTACGCGTGCAGGATGAACGCCGCGCCGGTGAACATCGCGAAGAGGCCGATGAGATCCCCCGAGCATCGCCCGCAGGTGCGCCATGACCTGTCGCGAGAACGAGCCGGAGCTGGCCTGGCTGGAGTGGCACGATCCGCACTCGCTGGCGCTGCATAACCGCCTGCAGCGTCGACGCGAAACGTCGCAACTGGAATGCGCCGGGCATGCATTTGGCGTGCAATGGGCGAGCGCTGTGCAGCCGCTGGAAACCGGCATCGAGATTGCCCTGCAAGTGGGCGAAAACAGGCTGCGATTGAATTTGCCGGTGCAAGTCTGGCAAGCACTGAGTCTGCCGGATTGCGTAATGATCGACCCGCAAAGCCTGGCCTGTTCGATGCTGCTGGAGTGGGCATTGTTGCCCTTGATCGAGCGTGTCGAGCAGCTGGCAGAGTTGCCGGTCTCGGTGATCGAACCCGCTGGCTTCATCACTCAGCCGTTGACGCTGAACACGACCCTGGCCGTACAGATCGGCCAGGCACAGCCAGTGGGATTGTCGCTGCACATGAGTCAGGCAAGCGCGGAACTGGTCGCCGATTTGCTCGACCGACATGCCACCCCGGCGAGTGCAGAACCGCCGCTGTTGCATCTGCCGCTGGCGGTTGAGCGCGGCGAGGCCTGGCTGAACATCAGCGAGCTGCGCAGCCTGAATCCGGGCGATGTGGTCATGCTGGAACAGTGGCCGGAAGGCCAGCTGCGGCTGGTTCTTGACGCGCATCTGCAAGCCCGGGCTGAACTGGATGGCAACACCCTGAAGCTGCTGGAACAACCCATTGCCATGAACTCAATGAAGGAACATCCCATGACTGCAACCGCTAAAGGGCAAGGCCTGGATTCGACCCTGGACGAGCTGCCACTGAAACTGGTGTGTCAGGTCGGCAGTGTCGAGATGTCGCTGGCGCAGTTGCGCGAGTTGGGCGCGGGCAGCCTGGTGCAGTTGACGCCGCAGTTGCATGACGGCGTGGACCTGATGGTCAATGGTCGGCGCATCGGCCAGGGGCAACTGGTGAAAATCGGCGACGGGCTGGGCGTGCGTCTGCTGAGCTTCGCCACTGTATGAATGGCTATCAGCCAAACCTGATTGAAATCATTCTGGTTGTCGCCACCATCGGCCTGATCCCGCTGGCCGTGGTGACCATGACCGGTTTCATGAAAATTTCCGTGGTGCTGTTCCTGATTCGCAATGCCCTGGGCGTGCAGCAGACGCCGCCGAATCTGGTGCTGTACGGCATCGCGCTGATCCTCTCGGTGTACGTGACCACGCCGCTGATGGGTGACATGTACCGGCAGGTGGAAGGGCGCAATCTGAACATGGAGAACGTCGAACAGCTCAAGGAGTTCGGCGAAGCGCTACGGCCGCCGTTACAGGCGCATCTGTCGCGTTTCGCCAATGAAAGCGAGCGAGGATTTTTCGTGCAGGCCACGGAAACCATCTGGTCCCCGGAAGCCCGCGCTGACCTGCGCGACGACGATCTGGTGGTGCTGATCCCGGCATTCGTCAGCTCGGAACTGACCCGCGCCTTCGAAATTGGCTTTCTGTTGTACATCCCGTTTCTGGTGGTGGATCTGTTGGTCGCCAACGTGTTGATGGCCATGGGTATGTCCATGGTTTCGCCGACGCTGATCTCGATACCGCTGAAGATCTTTCTTTTCGTCGCGCTGAGCGGCTGGTCGCGCTTGATGCACGGCCTGATTCTGAGTTACGGGTGAAGCCATGGGCCAGGACGTATTTCTTTCGTTGATGAATCAGGCGCTGATGACCGTGTTGTTGCTGTCGGCGCCAGCGCTGGGTGTGGCAATCGTCGTCGGCCTGAGTGTCGGGCTGTTGCAGGCCTTGACCCAGATTCAGGACCAGACCTTGCCGCAGGTGGTCAAGCTGGTGGCGGTGCTGCTGGTGATCGTGTTCGTCGGGCCGTTGCTGGCCAGCCAGGTGCTGGAACTGGGCAATCAGGTGCTCGATAACTTCCCCTTGTGGACGCGCTGACCCGGTATGGATCCGGGCCTCGCCAACCAATTCCTCGAAGTCGCCTACCCGGTGATCAGTTCTGCTGCGTTATCGGCGAGTCGCGCCATGGGCGTAGTGGTCATCACGCCAGCGTTCAATCGCCTGGGCCTGACCGGGATGATTCGTGGCTGCGTCGCGGTGGCTATCGCCATTCCGATGTTCCTGCCGGTCTATGGATCCTTCACTGCAATGCCCGAACACGGCAGTTTTTTCCTTGCCGGGCTGATGATCAAGGAAATGCTCATTGGCCTGATCATCGGCCTGTTGTTCGGTATTCCGTTCTGGGCCGCTGAAGTGGCGGGGGAATTGATCGACCTGCAGCGCGGCTCGACCATGGCGCAGTTGGTGGACCCGCTGTCGTCGGGAGAGTCCAGCGTCATGGCGACCTTGCTCACCGTGATGCTGATCACCCTGTTTTTCATGTCCGGCGGTTTCATCCTGATGGTCGATGGCTATTACCACAGCTACCAACTCTGGCCCGTGACGGCTTTCACGCCACTGTTCGCCAGCTCGGCGCTGATGGCGGTGCTGGCAATTCTGGATCAGGTGATGCGCATCGGCGTGCTGATGGTTTCACCGTTGATCATTTGCCTGCTGGTCACTGATTTGATGCTGGCTTACCTGTCGCGCATGGCGCCGAGCTTGCACATCTTCGACCTGTCGCTGCCGGTGAAAAACCTGTTTTTCACCATCCTGATGGTGATCTACATCGGCTTCCTGATCCCGGTGATGCTTGACCAGCTGGCGGAGTTTCGCGGCACCGTCGAGTTTCTCAAGACCTTGGTCACCACCCAATGAGGCGCATTGATGGGTGACACCAGCGAAGAAAAATCCCAGCCGGCCACGGACAAGAAACTCCGCGACGCGCGGGAGAAAGGCCAGGTTGCGAAAAGCCAGGACCTGGTGTCGGGCATGGTCATTCTGTTCTGCACCTTGTGCATCTCGATCATGGTCCCAAGGGCCGAAGCGCAGGTAACAGCGCTGATCGACCTGGTGGCGCTGATCTACATCGAACCGTTCAATTCGGTGTGGCCGCGGATTCTGGACACCGCCGAGCAGTTAGTGCTTGGGATTACCTTGCCGGTGGTTGGTGTGACCGTCGGGGTGGTGATCCTGACCAATATCATCACCATGCGCGGCGTAGTGCTGGCGGTCGAGCCGGTCAAACCTGACTTCAAACGGATCAATCCGGCGGAAGGTTTCAAACGCATCTTTTCGATGCGCAGTTTCATTGAATTCCTCAAGGGACTGGTCAAGGTGCATTTGTTGGCGCTGGCATTTTACGTGGTGGGCCGCAATGCGTTGCAGGCGTTGATGGAGTCTTCCCGTTGCGGGGCGGGCTGTATCGAATCGACGTTTTACCTGGTGCTCAAACCGCTGATGTTTACCGTGCTGGCGGCATTCCTGCTGGTGGGCGCCGTGGATGTATTGATGCAGCGCTGGTTGTTCGGCCGCGACATGAAAATGACCCGCAGCGAGCAGAAGCGCGAACGCAAGGATGTCGACGGTGACCCGATGATCAAGAACGAACGCCAGCGGCAGCGTCGGGAAATGCAGGCTCTGGCGACCAAGCTGGGGCTGGGCCGTGCGTCGCTGATGATCGGCACTGCCAACGGCTGGGTGGTGGGCGTGCGCTATGTGCGCGGCGAGACGCCGGTGCCGATTGTGGTGTGCCGCGCCGATCCTCAGGAAGCACCGCGCATGCTTGCCGAAGCCGCCGCATTAGGCATCGCTCACGCCATGGACGCAAAACTCGCCGCCACCATCGCCCGCCGCGCCGTCCCCGGCGACCCGGTCCCGGACACCACCTTCCAGGCCGTGGCCGACTTGTTGGTGGCCGCGCGGTTGATTTGATGCAGAGCACAGCCCAGCACCACTCTGTTGGAGCGTGGCTTGCCCGCGAACCGGGCACCTCGGTGGGCAAGATCCACCGCGTTATCGTTCTTCCCGGACAAGTCCGGTCCTACCGGGCAGATACAAACCGGTAGGAGGGGACTTGTCCCCGAAAAACGCGCCCACCCACCCATTCAAGTCTAAACATACAAGCCTCCAACGTGTCGCTTACACGGTAATGTCGGCCAGCAGACAGGATCCGTAGGACCGGCTTTAGCCGGGGCGGAAGGTCTGGCGACGCAACTGCTGCGAATGCACCTGCCTGCTCCCGGCTAAAGCCGGTCCTAAGGGGTCTGTGTGTGGTGAGGATCAGGACGGTGTCTACAACGAGCGGCTAATGCACACCAGCTCCGGCTCTTGCAGCCTGGCCAGGTCGGCGGCGATGCGCGAGGTCCAGAAACTGGCGCCTTGTTTCCGGGCTTCGCCATGAGCCTCGGACAAGGTGCTACGCACCAGCGGCAGCAGTGACGGCAAGCCTTGCCCGAGCAGCAACTGCGCCTTGATCCGCAACAGCTCCGGCAGGAACCAGCGTTCATTGCGGCTCTGGGCGGTATGCAGCGTGTCGCTGATCACCTCAAGACCCAATTGCTCCAGGCCGAGCATCGCCAGACCTTGCGCGTATTCGCTGCGAATCAAGCAGTGCAGCGGGCTGTCGCCGTGATCTTGCAGGCGCTGCAAGACTTCGCCCAGGCGCGGCACGGCTTCTTCCGGCGCGCCCTGGCGAATCAACAGAATGCTCTCGAAGCAAATGCTGAATTGTTGCCAGAGAGGCAGGTCGTGCCCGGCCATGCTGTCTTGCAGCAAGCCCAGGTAATAGCCGAATTTCTGCAGATGGCCGACCAGCAAGGTGGACGGCAGCGCGCTCATGCACAGCGAGTACCACAGGGTAGCGGGGTGGTTGAGGCTGATCGCCTGGCCAACATTTTCGTCGATGGTCAGCAGCGCCGGGCCGACATTGCCTTGCAGCAGCTGGATCTGCGCCTTGAGCGAGCGCGCAGCGACCGGCTGGTCGAAATGCATGTCGATGATGTGCGCGTTGGCCGAGCGCGGCGAGCACAGCGCTTCGGTGATCGACCGGCGAGCGCCTTCCAGGTCAGCCATGTAGAACTGACTTGTGGCGCGCATGCGGTTGCCGAGCAATTGCCGGTCGCTGCTGCCCGCAACGTTGTTCAGCTGGATATAGCGGTTGGCGAGTTCCAGCGCCTCGCTGTGTTGATTGCGACAGCAACAGTCATTCCACAGCCCCCACAACGCGCGAAGCTGGTGTTCGGCATCCTCCAGCAAGTCGGCATCGGCGCTGATCTGCAGCCACGCCTGGCGCACGTGCGCGCCGCCGCCGTAGGCCAGCACCATGACGCTGGCGGAAAGGGTCAGCAGTTGCATGCGTTGTCGAGGCAGGATCGGCATGCCGTCCGCTCCGGCCTGCAAACCCCGGTTGACCCAGTCTTGACCTTCGCCGATCAGTGACAGGCGCAGCCACAGCGGGATGCTCACCAAGGTCAGTTCGACCCCCAGCACCGGATCGCCATCGGCGCAGTAAGCCCAATCCAGCGCCGAGCGAACGCTGTCGATTTCCGGGCCGTAAAGCGCCAGCCAGTCTTGAGGTTCGGTGCTGAGCAAGTCCTGCACCGCGCCACGCAGCTGATCCAGAACGAAGTTGGCATGGCGGCGGGAGGTCACATTGCTTTCGTCGTTCCGGGTCAGTTTTTCACTGGCGTACAAGCGCGTGGTTTCCAGCAGCCGATAGCGTTTGCCCGGGCCGTCCTCAGTGGCAATCAGCAGCGACTTGTCCATCAGGTTTTCCAACAGCTGCGCCGAATCCTGCGCCTGTTCGGTACCGATTTCGACCACGGCCTTTACGGCATTCAGGCTGAACGAGCCGCTGAACACCGAAAGCTGGCGCAACATCGCCTGTTCGTCGGCAGCCAGAATCGCGTAGGTCCAATCCAGCGCCGCGCTCAGGGTTCGATGGCGCGGCAGGGCCGTACGGCGGCCAGTCATCTGGAGACGGAAGCTGCCATCGAGCAATTCCACCAGCGGCACGATGCCAAAAGCGCGGACCCGGGCGGCGGCGATTTCTATGGCCAGCGCGTTGCCGTCGAGCTTGCGGCAAATGGCGATGGCGGCCGCAACGTCAGGATCACTCAACTGGTAATTCAGGTCGTGGGCGGCGACACGCTCGACGAACAGTCGGATAGCCGAATAATCCATGGCCTGGACAGCGCTGAGGTTGGCGTTGGCGCTGGGCACTTCGAGCGCCGCCAGATCATGGACGAACTCGCCCTCGGCGTGCAGCGGTTCGCGGCTGGTGATCAGTACGCAACATTGCGCGGCGTTGCGCAGAATGTTTTCCACCGCGCGAGCGGTTTCCTCAAGCACCTGCTCGCAATTGTCCAGCACCAGCAGGGTTTTGCCCTCAGCCAAACGCTGAGCGATGGCCAGCAATGCGCCTTCCGGAGCGCAATTGAGGCCCAGCGCCGAGGCGATGACCACATGCACCAGTTGCCCGGCCGTCACCGAAGCCAGGTCGATCAGCCTGACGCCTTGGGGAAAGCGCGGCACCATGCGGTTGGCCAAGGCCAGTGCCAGCGTGGTTTTGCCGATTCCGCCAGGACCGGTAATGGTTACGAAGCGACGCAACTCCAGTTGCTCGTCAAGCGCGTCGAGCAATGCGCCCCGGCCAATGACTTCGCTCATCATTGCCGGCAAATCCGAAGACGTCTCTGGTTCTGCGGCGATTTGTCGGGAAACCGGCTGCAACGTAACGGGTGCCATGAAGCGATAGCCGCGGCCGGGGACGGTGACGATGTAGCCAAACTCCCCATCGCCGCCCAAGGCGCGCCGCAGGGTAACGACTTGCGCGCGCAGGTTGCATTCTTCGACGACGACTCGGGGCCAGACCAGCGCCATCAGTTCGGCTTTCTCCAGCAGTTCTCCGGCGCGGCTGACCATGGCGATCAGCAACAGCAAGGCCCGGCTGCCCAGTGACACCGGTTCGCCGTTCTTGAGCAGCAAGTGCTGCTGGGCGTAGAGCGCGAACGGACCGAAGCAGATCGCGTCGTCCGCGCCGGGCCCATCCGTATCTCGGTCGGAGGCTGCGTCGGAGCTTCTGGCTGTCAGGGAATTCATCAGTAAACCTTTATGAATGAGGTTCTTATCGGCGATCAGGTCATGCGCCTTTTTTTCGTTATTCATGTTCATTGCGCAGCATTGTCGCGCCCAATAGTTACTGTTTCGGGTTATCGACGATTAATGCCGCCAACAAGCCGAAGCGGCCATGCGCCGCAACGGGACATGTCGACCCATGTTTTTCACAGAACCATCACTCGGAGGACGAACAATGCACCATAACTGGGCGACTATCAGGCGATTGATACTTATAGTGCCTGAAGTTGCCAGACTTTAAGCAGTAAGCAGATTATGTGCCAGCCAAGTTATGTGCGAAGTCGAAGTTAAGTGCATGAATAAAGTCAGGAACTTAATTACAGGTTCTCAGTCTTGTCGTCGACTGTTCGGGAATCCGAATAATCACACTGAATAGAGTCGGGAATCCGACGATGGATGTATTTTGCATATTGAGTTTATCTGCCGACGAACTGCCTGTGCGCCTTGTATGGATGTGCTGTGGCGAACGCGTATCGTCTGTTGGAATAGCGCCATGCATACTAGAGTTTGGCAATTCTGCCGTGCTGGCATAATGAAATCAAACTTGCCCGAAGTGTCGCACACCAAGGTAGGACATTTTTCTTAAATGTCAGGCGGGCGGAATATTTAAAGGGCGGTTTTGCTGCAGCGCCGCTTCAAGGGAACTTTGCGAAATCCATCACAGTTCAAACTTGAAGCAGCGCGATAGCGCGGCAGATCTCAGCTTAATGTTTACTGCCCTGAGTCGGCATGGACAGAAGTTGCTTCTCACGATTCCAGTCAAACGGTTCTTCGTTCTGTTCGGCTTCGTAGCGGCGCTCTTCCAGCGATTGATACAGGGCGATTTCTTCGTCCGGCATGAAGTGCAGGCAATCACCGGCGAAAAACCACAGCAGGTCGCGGGGCACCAGATGGGCGATCTGCGGATAGCGCTGGATCACCTGGCAGAGAATGTCCTGGCCCAGGTATTGGCTTTCGATCGGGTCCTGGGGCAGCAGGGTCATCAGTTCGTCGAAGCGCTCCATGAACAGCGCATGGCTTTCTTCGGGAACCTGCTCGGCCTCGCCCAGCGCGACCAGGATGCTGCGCAGGTGTGCCAGCAGGTTCAGTTGGTGGTCGAGAGTGGCGTCGGCCATGGTTCAATCCTCAATAGCAAAAACGGGCGCGAGAGTATAAAGCTCTGCGCGCCCGCTGTGTGGTTGGCCTGACAAGATCTATTGATTAACGGATCTTGCCCTCGGTCAGGGTCAGCTCTTCCTTGGCAAAATCATCCACGTCGATCACCTTGCGGCGTGCGGCTTCGGCGGCGCGCAGCGTCTCGGCCTCCAGCGGCTGCAACACGCCGGCATGCAGCGCTGCATCGATGATGTGCTGGCCGGCAGACGGATGCAGTTGACCACCTTTGACCGCGATGTGCAGCTTTTTGTGCAGCGGCGCAGCGGCGCTCAGCAAGTCGCTGGCGTGTTGCAAGGCGCCGACTGCATCGTCAGGATCTTGCGGGCGATAGCAGCCAGCCAGCA